>Ga0105239_10000018_pt1 | contig 277119 bp, 234 predicted proteins | sample KBSC44metaG_FD_92761 | JGI IMG/M metagenome (GOLD analysis project Ga0105239, IMG submission 92761) | Corn rhizosphere microbial communities from Kellogg Biological Station, Michigan, USA - KBS C4-4 metaG | ecosystem: Host-associated > Plants > Roots > Rhizosphere > Soil | place: Michigan...
AGAAGCACGAGGTACTCTGAGTCAGACAGCGCGACACACGCCATCGCGTTTGCGTTCCTTTACAGGCAAGAAAAGCAAAACGAGCATAGTGATGGTTGGTGACGTTGCCTGCGCCATCGGAGAACAAAAAAATCCAACGTGTGAGGCGCCAACTTATGTGTAAAACTGTGAGAATAATCCATTAAAGCACAAATCGCGTCATTAATCCCGCATGATCGCTCACTTCCGCCAACATGCGAAACGGATGTGGGTCTCCAATTTTATATTCATTTAATAGTTGTTTTGCATACTCGGATTGAAATTGCTGAATTCCGAAATCGATGGGTTCGGTCGGTGTGGCTTGTGTTAAAAAGCCATACCATTCCAATCCTTTCCAAAGTTGTGACGATTGTGAGAATGGTAATTGTTGAATATAACGAATCCATTGTTTTGGATCGTTTTTTTGTTCGAGCGATGCCTGCTGCAAGGCCTTGTTTCGTTGTTCGATACCTTTCATTAGACTCTGATGTATCATGGTATTTGACGGATTGCTTCCATGCACAGCGCGCATTTTGAAACAAGCCGATGTCCAGAACAAATCCAATTCAGGAAACGGATTCAAGCGTAATGGAACGATTTGTTGATCCACATAGGAAAACTGACTGTCATTTGTAATAAATGTGTGATCAATTTTTTGGTACACGCTTGGGATGTTTGTATCATGTGATCGACAAAACAAATTGTGATCCGGATCCCATGTGAGTCGATATGGTTTTTGTGATCCTACTTGTGATGCACTGGCAACGCTTTTTGCCTCCAAAATTTTTTGTACATTTCGAAATTCGCGACCTTCATCTTCTCCTTGCACTGCTGTTTCATAGGATTGTTCCTCTTTGGAGTTGACTTCCGCTTTAAAACTGTTGACATTGAAATCCCCGGTGATAATGATGTTTGGTGTAATTTCTTTTAACTTTTGGATTGTGTTACGAATTTGTTCAAATTGTTTCACATGAATTTGCTCGATACACATTGGATAGCCACCCAATGATTTCATTTGCATGACAGCAATGCCGCGCATTTCGCTTACCAATTTGTTTTCACACGGTGGTCCTTTCAAAGCAATATCGACGTAGGCCTGTGGGTGCAACGTCATCACTGCGAAATGTTGATGGTTCCGTTCAAAGACACACCACAAATATCCTTTTTCACATAAATAATCTGCCCCCAAACGATGTTCAAACATTGCTTTTCCACTCTGTTTTAAATTCAGGACGGCATCTTTGTAATACATCGCGAGACCCGAACCGGCCCGTTTAAACGTTGCCGAACCCATTCCAGTATAGGTTCCTTGGTTGTCTGGCGATAACGGATCAATATTAATTCCAGTCGTGTATCCCAGTTGTTCCAGTCGAGAAGACAAGTACTCTGTCGTGGGCAGCCACATCAGTTCTTGGAAACATAAAACATCGGGTTGACATTCTTTGGGCAAGGCAGATAACCATTTTACGAACCCTCGGATGCGAATTTCATTGGAATTATAAACATGATAGTCTGGAAAGCAACCACATTCGGGAGTCACCAGTTCTTTTTTGTTTGTGTCTTTTGTTTCTGTTTTTTCTTTTTGAGTTTTCATGGACGATCCCGCTGCAACATCTACAGGTCGTAAGGCCAAGTTTAACGAAAAGATTCGTAAAATCGATTTCATTGTTTTTTGTTTGATTTTTTTTTGGAGTTAACCGAAACAAAGATTCTGTTTACTTTCTCATGCCAAGAACGTAAACAACCAAAAAAAGCACGACATGAAACGAACACGAATTCCTTGGACAAGTCTTTATGTTGATTCATCTTTTCAAACAACACAAACACTACAAACAACACAAACAAATGTCAAGAAAGTGTTTAGTATCAAATTATTAACTCAAACGTTAATAAATCATGGACACAGTCAATTTGCATATGAGTTAGCATCCGATTTTCATCAAATCAACGGCGAAATTAATCCATTGAAAGTCATCGATGCACTGTTCCCGGGATGGAGTCAATGTTGTAATGACCACAGCACCGGGTTTCTTCGTGATTTCGTACACTGTTGTTTAAATAACGATGTCAATATGCCTTGCTCAAATGGTTATACTCTCTTCGAGCATCTAATACGCTCTGGCCACTGGTTGTTCGTTTCAGAATTGTACGGTTTGTATAAAACGGACATTCTTTTTAGTCCTTCCGTAAAAGACATTTTGATGTTTTGCACTCGATGGAGGGGCGCGTATTCTGACGAGACAATACGCGACGTGTTTCATTGTTGTCCTCTTTCTGTATTTAACGAACCATTCAATTGGGGTACAATATCCTTTCGGTGCTTCTTTGAATTTGCAACATTGTATGGTATTTCAAATTCCGATGTTCAAAACTTGCTGCTCGAACGCGCGGGCTTGGATGGATCAGAAATTAAGCTTCTTGTTCACAAAAGTGGGATAGAGAATGAAAAACAACATGAATGGAGAAACAAAAGATTCAACAAGTTTCAAGCATATCGAGCAACTCTTTCTCAACTCACAATCGAACTTTTGAACACATTCCGCGTCATTCCGATTCCACCATTGCAATACATCATCACGAGTTATCTTCCCTCTATATTCGATCGTCATTGGATGTCTCTTTAATGAATTCCAGCCGACTCCAAAATAGAATGAAACGGAAATTTGAACACGTACGCGTTCTGGTCCCCACTGAGTGGACCGAGTCCCAGCGTTTCAATGCTGAACGGTAGCCCATTCGACCACTCCTTGATCCAGTCTTGATATTTGGTACACGAAAACCCATCAAAATATCGTTTTACATTTTGTTTATCGAGCCAATACCATTCCTTTGGTTTTACCTTCATGAACGCAAACAACTGCAAACAATTGACAAACATTGCAAAGACCCGGCATTTACGTATCTTGTTTTCTTGTGAGTCACTATTCGCAAGACGAAGTTCAATTGTTGCCGGAATGTTGGGAAATACATGATGCACCCACCCTGTGGGTACATGCTGCGTCTTGGTAGACAACGGATTTAAAAATCTCGCAAATCCGAAATCGATTATTCCAAAATCTGTGTTTTTTTTCCCGTTTATTTGCGCTGATAATAAATCGTTGCTGGTTTTGTACAAAATGTGTTCTGGACGCAAGTCCCCATGAACGCACATCTCTTTGCTCAATTTGGCCAATGTAATTAAAGCATGAGCAATGAGTGACATATTGTTCTCGGGATGTGGCAATAATGTATCAAATGGTTTTTCGTACAAATCCATCAAAATGAAAAGGCATTCGCTCGTCGACCCAAGCAAAGGGTCCACCTCAATATCTTTTCGTTTGTGTTTTGCCAGATATTCTAATTTTTTTTCGAGGCCGATCTGCCGCAGATTATCGGCATTTTTACACGCGCATATCCAATGCTTCCAAACCCGGGGAACGACACCCGTAGTTTGTAATCGTCGCAAACTGTTCAATTCATTAAACCCTTGTTGTTCATCGCCAAGCAACGGTATCCATTTCAAAGCGTATTGTTGTTTGTTTTTTCCTACCACTCTGTAGACAGCCCCGTACATACCAGCGCCAATATATAGCGTTTCATTAATTGTTAAAATGTTATAATCAGTTAGGTTCGTTTTGCATTGTTTGTCATCATCATCATCATCAACAGCATCGGACTTGTGTTGTTTCTCCATGAAGGGTCAGCAACTTTTTTTTTTGCAAAATAAAAACGACTATTTCTGGTTTTTTTTTCGCTGCCGAATTACGAGCCCAATCCACCGTTATTTTTTTCACCACATCACACAGTAATCTCGTGGGTAAACATGATGATCGATGTTAAATATGAACATGCACCCTATAAACAAGAAGAAGGCACAGAAAAAAAGCAAGAACCGGTGCCCGAACGAACCAAAACATGGATCGGAGAACTCATTTTTTCACATGAGCAAATACGATTGATGGCCAAACATATGATTTTCGCTATGAGTTTTTTGTATGGATTTGAGTCGGCGTTCTTTATGGCACTGTGCACGTTCGCCAATGCATGTTTGTCGTCCGACGCTCTTTACATGATTGAGGTCATGGTAGCATTTACTTTTGCTTTCAATTACGGAGTTTACCGCGGATGGCGGTCCATGAAAAATCGTCTGGTGGTTTTACAAAACACGAACGATTTGAACAAAAACATCCAAGACCTTCAACACGAACAGGTGAGGTTGCGCCTCGTTATTGATAATATCGAGAAACACATGGCATATAAAAACACACAAAGACTTAACGATGAACAAATCGAACAATTACATAATAACGAAAGAAAAGAACAAACGCAACAACAACAACAACAACAACAACCCCATGACAACATCTTTACAGTGAGCCCGATTTCGGATGGTGGTTCGCAACCAGGGTCAGTCCCCATTGCTCCCCAAGATCCTCCTCCTCCTCCTCCTCTTCCTCTCGTTTCCAATCAAAACACCCCGTTCAACACTCCTGATGGACCAACGCCGACGTCAAGTCCCAAACATGCGATTGTGGCCCATACAAGAACATCTCCTATTCCAATTCATGCAGAACGTCGTCTTGTTAAAAAAAAGGAACAGAACCTCGACGCCGAGTACAAGAATGCCGACTATAAGAACACCGCAAACAAGAACACCGAAAACAAGAACGACGTTGCAGATTCTCTGACGTATACGCCAGCCTTTCACGACACAAGGCCATACAAAAGTATTGCCCGAGTGCAAGAAGTGGACCATAAAACAACAACAACAACAACCAACACCGAAGCTCCTCAATTACAATCCAATGCAATGCGACGCATTTTTGAAGAGACAGAAATTCTTACAGCACGCCTCGCAGAACACATCCAACACACGACTCAACATCCAACAAACGACGATCAAGAAGACGATGATTAAATTTCTTGGTTGACAACACCCTGTGGTAGCGCAGCCTGCGTATTTTGGTTATTGTCTTGTTTGTCTTGTTTGTCTTGTTTGTCGTAGTCGTTATGTGTGTTGACATCATCAACATGATCATCATCATGATTGAAATCATCCATGTCCTCTTCCTCTTCTTGAGATTTGGATGTTGTGTCATTGAGTTTACCCACGGGTTTACCCACGGGTTTATTCTTCTTGACGTCCTGCTGTATTTGTTTATTTAATGCATCGCGCCACGAAATCAACTCATGCTCGTTTATTTGTATTTGTCGCCCTAATTTTGTTGCTTCACGTGGCTTATAGTGCAATTGTTGCAAAGTTTCACACTCATATTGACTGTGAAAATTAAAATCATTCGTTTTGCACTCATCGGAGCAGTAAATTGCCACTGTACATTGCGTACACTGAATACGATGAACAATGGCGCTTTTACTTTGTAAAGAGGAACAGCGAATGCAAGACCGTAGCGGACCACCGCTAAACAGCCATGGTACAATAGATGACGTTTTTGTTGTCTTGGTTGTTGTTGTTGTTGTTCTTGTTGTCTTTGTTGTTGTTTTGCCGGATATATCAAAGCCAAAAGTGTCATCAGTTGAGATTGCGTCCTGAATCATTTGTAAAAAATGGTTTTGTAAAAAGTTGCATAATTCATTTGTGTGAGGGTAACATTGACATAAACGATAGTAACACTTTGAACACGTCATTTTTATCGATCGTATTCTCCCATTTGAACAAATACTACACTCTTGATTCAACGAAATTTTATATGCATATGAAGAATAAATGCAGTGGTTGCCTTGCTTTTTCTGTTGTTTCTTCTTTTCTTCTTCTTTCTGTTTTTGTTTTTCATCTGCAAAGCGTTTTGCCTTGAGACGTAATCGTTCGCGAAGAGGAATTGAGCGGGTTTGAATTCCGGAATCCTTTGGATGTTCGTCTTTTACGACTTGTTGTTCTGCTTCATCGTACGCCATGAATACCGTAAAATATACGTCCTGAATGCCACCATGATCGCCGCTTGTTTCACTTCGCGAAAATAAAAGGTATATCAGACCCGCTGTACTTAGGATTTCACGTTCTTTGGGTAAGAGTGGTCTTTCTTTTGCACTGGCATATAATTTTAGAATCCACGCGGAAGAATCTCCGAAGATATTATTCATGTCACTTGCATCGATACTGGTAAACATACACACGATACGATGAATATCAGTCTGCTTTGCACGACGATATTGGACATCGGTAAATTGTTGCCATTCGGGTTTGATGGATAAGCCTGTACTCACTTCATTGTGTTCAGATAAGCGACCGAGAGACATCTCCTTCGCGTAGTGCTTTTTATACTCGCTCAGCATGGTTTGTAGAACATCGACATGTTGATCCTTGTCATTGATTTGAGCATCGGCATCATGTTGATCATTCATTCGGGTAGGAATGTCGTGATGGTTTGTAGTGGCCAGTGGTTTGTCTTGTTGTTTGTCTTGTTGTTTGTCTTGTTGTTTCTCTTGTTGTTTGTCTTGCAATTGTTGTTGTTGTTGGTTCTTTTGCTTTTGTGCTTTTAATCGTTGTTTTTTCTTGTCGCGTTTCTTCTTGTATCGTGCAGATTTCGAAGATTTAACCGCGGCAGTTGCCTGTTCAGACGATTTTGATCGTCCGTTTGATTCCGAATCTTCGGATGAAGATGTTGAATCATCGCCATCATCACCATCATCATCATACAGCCGAACACGAACTCCCAGTTGGTCAGTCGGTAAAAAGTTTGGTAAACGGTTCTGTTGATGCGTCGTCTTCTTGTTCATCGTTTCCAGATTTTTTACCGAGGCCGCACGAAATTCACTCGGCTTCAAGACATTGAGCAACTCGGAACTTCGGACATATTGAAAGGCAGATTCATCACGGGAGGAATTCTGACTCTTTTTGGGAGTTGGCGTTTGTTGTGTTGGTGTTCGCGTCTGTTGTGTTGGTGTTGGCGTTTGTGTTGTTGGCGAATTTGCTTTAGTGGATTCCGACTGTGCCAGTTTTGCGTCATGGTAATGACCATTCAAGTTGGATCCACTCGATTTGGATATCCCTAATTTTGACACATCCGATTTTGAGCGTCTTTGTTCTAACTCCTTCGGTTGCTGCAGCGATTGCAATTGATCCCGAAGCGCCGTTCCACCGCCACGTTTCCAGTGGTTGACAAATACAGGGTCGGCGTTTTCGATTTTGGATACAGTTAACGACTTCTCCGGTGTCGCAACAAGCAAAGGCAAAGTCTCGATTCTTAAAGTATCGTTTTTTTGTATTACGGTAACATTGGATGCAACTGCAACTTCCCCGCCATTGGGCTGCGAGTGTTGTGCCATCGTAGTGCAAGGTGCGACCACATCCATCACTTTGATATCGTCTTTCATGCCGCGCAAGACTTGCGAATCGCCGCTGTCCTGGCTCAATTGAATGGAAAACTTACGAGAGTGGTCTTTCGCTTCATTGTCTTTCGCCTCATTGTCTTTCGCTTCATTGTCTTTCGCTTCATCGTCTTTCGTATCTCCAACTTTCGAAGCATTGGATTCCACGACGTTCGATGGAATGGGTGGTACTTGTGGTTGATGTTGTTGCTGTTGTTGCTGTTGTTGTTGATGTCCGAAGGCGGCTCGGGCGTGATTCCACGAGGGATTACATGGGTAATGGGAACGTATTTGTGGGCTCTTCGAGTGATCCAGCAAAAACAGCAGCAGCGGAGTAGGAATCGGTACTGCTGTCATGGAGGATCGCGCACCCGTTTCCTTTTGCGCTTTTTTTTTTTGATTTTTGGGGTGCTAAAATAAATTTACAGAACGTTTGGTGCACTTTCATCAAACCAAGTATTTCGCAACTTGCCGGAAGACCTTGAGCCACGACTCCTCCTGTTTAATATACTTGTCTTGTATACGCAAGCAAACGTTTGGTTGGCCATACAGTTGATGCTCACCGAGCACGGACAAGATTTCTCGCAAATACTTTTCTTTTGCTAGAAATGACTTTCGAGTTCGCGGAAAAATGGATAGCATTGTTAAAATAGTATCCACATGCAGTCCCTTACCGTATAAAACGGCCAGAAGATGCGTTACAGATACAATGTCTCCACATGCTTCAGGAGCACAGAGAAATGGGTCGGGATAGTGTTGTCGAAGTGTGTCTTGAAATAACATGGTTAAGTCATCGGAGAACGTCCGGAAGAACCATGGTCTGCACGATTGTAATACCGGGCAGTATTGACTCGTGGACATCATGACAGGACACGATAAACTGTGTGTGTACTGTTCGATTCGCTTTTTGTGTGAAGGCAAAATCTTGTTATTCAAAATCTTGTTACGCCGTAAATCTTCCAATGAACGGGTCAGCGCGACGCAACAACAACTCGGTATACCACTGGTGTCCGAAGATAATAACATTTGGAAGTAGTCTTCAAGATAAGAGGGCTTAAACATTTCTACGACGGCACTCATGCTAACGCGGTAGACAAATTTTTGACGAATGAGCGGGCCCGCTTTTTGCAAAAGATTTATGATTTGGGACCGAACAGTGGGGTGCAAGAATCTCCACGTAATGACAAATGGTTGCATGTCCGTACAAATAAACCATCCTTCACCTTCAACCCACTTTTTCGTGTCTGAACGTTTCATTTTTCGAGTTGATATATGACGTAGAATATTTCGATTTGTTGATTGTATACGTTTCCATGCATTTTTTAAATGTGGAAGAAACGTACATTCTGCGATGAATCCTGTCTTTGTATCATTCAGAATTCCAATTAAATTTACCGCATCATAAAAATTCCAAATGTTGGAAGGTGACAAATAAAATCCCAACATGCTACGATACACAATCGGAATTAAGACGTTCAACCATTCAAAAGGAAATTCGATGATGTGCCACAACGCAGGAATCCAACCGAGTGATAACAAGTCACGAAAATCATCCGCGTCGATTAGAGGGTCGATAGAAGAATTCGAAAATTGAAGTTGCGTGGAAAACATACGCTCACGAAGAAGACTCATTAAAATACAATCAATGATATTGGTTATATGCCAGGCTGACTCATTCTCTTCGCACCAGTGATCCACGAGCACTGATAAACACCGACTTGCCACAAAACGGGATGCCAATCTGACAAAGACATGTGACGTACCCATGAGCGATCTTGCTTCCTCTGACGCACTCAATTGTCGTAAAACGTGTTCATGGGCCGCCCGTTGCAAACGATCTATAAGTTTGTACCATGGTAAACCGTTGACATATGGCGGGCACCCGTGTAAAAGATAGAGTGATACAAATTCTTTAGGATTGTTGGAAAGGATGTACCGATAGAGTCCATCACAAAACGAAACTGGCGCGAGTTTTAAAATGCTCTTGATGTGCTGAAGCCTGTTACTATCACTAAAAACCGTTTTATTGTCACGCGTGATCCACATCCAGCACTGATGTAGTGAGAATGTATCTTGCTGTACGATCCGGAGCAAAGAACATAATTTCGTGATAGCAGAAGGATCGTCATTCTTTTCTTTGTTCTCGTTGACCTTTATTTTGGGTTTGGTAACGGGTTTTGAAGACATTGTTGTATCGGGTTTAAAAAAACTACCTGACTTTTTTCCCATCTAAAAACGAACGGAAAAAGTTACAAAAACAAAACTACAAAAAATAGAAACGATAACTTAGAATATCCTGCAAGCCGGATAACGTGGTTGTCCGAGCATATAATACATCTTGATCCGCGTTTGAGCTATTCGAACGATGAACAAACGATGCAATTCCGCTTTGAATTGGAGCATGTTGTTTTTCTTCTTTTTCTTCTTTCTCTTCTTTCTCTTCTTCTTTTTCAAACACGTGTTGCAGCTCAATGACGTGTCCATTTTGTTCGCTTGTTGTCAGCAATTTTCCCGTATTTGTTTGACGAACCAACACGTGAATTGCTCCATCCTGTATGGTGTGAAAAGAAATAAACATTTTTATACGATTGTCTTGTGAAAACAAACACGAATCTGAACCAGGACGAATAATTCTTAACATGTTGCGATTGTCGTTTGTCTTCCATGCAGAGTAAAGAGAATCAGGTAAACCCCGCACGGCAGTACTTCGTTTGGGTGGTTCATGTTTCGATTTGCTAATTAAAGAAATAGGTCCATGCGTTGGATCGAGCCAAAGAACATCGGTAGATATTCGCGTGTAGGAATACTGAATACGATTATCCCATAAGACGATCATACGTTCGACAAATCCCTTTCCCACAATGACAACTTTTTTCTCCGAATCAATTAGATTGACCGAATAAATCGCAATTGTATTCGAATTGGATTCTGTATGTTGTGTGTCGTTTGGTCGCCCTGTCTCATGTACTAGCTGCTGCCCTGCTTGTTGTATATCGTTTTTTGGAACCACATGTGTGTTGGCATATGAATAGGCGCGTGATTCAGGCACAGGAGGGACCACCACTTGCACAATCTCACCTTGCTTTTTTCCAGACAATGCTCGTACGTGGTAAAGCGATTTTGCAGATTTTGAAGGCGTGTGAAATGCAGGGTCACGCAAGACCAGCGCAATAACAATGATCACGACAATTAAAATGACGACCAAAAACAATAATACATATACAAATGTCGGCGTTGAAACGGGTGCCCCCGATGGTGGTTGAGGATTCTCTTCGAGTTTGTTGCTTTCGCCGCTCATTTTTTACTTTTCTCTCAAAATGGACAAACAAAGAGAGAGAGAGAATAAAGGAATTTTAATTTGGGAGGAAGAATTACACACAAACGGACAAGAGATATTTATTAAAATCTTCCACGACAGGATCCGTTACGAACGCAGCCCTGTCATATGTTTCCACGCAGAGACCGTTCATATCTACGATACGCGAAAGAGCAACGTATGCTTGACCGAACGAACGAATATCTTTGCCCAAATACACACGCGCTGCTGTCAATGATTGTCCTTGACTCTTATGAATTGTAAGTGCAAAACATAAATTAAATGGAAATTGCGAGACTTCATAGGTACGAGACCACTGTGATGGTTCCAATTCACGTTCAGAATCTAATTCTGCTTGACGAAAGATTGATCGCGTGAGTCGTATGGGCTGAGTTTGATTCTCCAACAGAACTTCAACGACGTCGTCTTGTGATGCTAAAGCGATGTCGTGTTTTAATAAAGATGTTCTCCATTTCTGCGAAACCTTTGGAGACAAGAAGATGTTTGTTACGATGCCACGTTGGCCGTTCACAATGTCGGGATTTTTTTTATTTTGAACGATGATGATGGGTGCACCAATTTTAAATTTCAAAACTGGTGAAATCAGTAAATGCTTTGCAAAATCCGCGGCTTTTTGATACGCGCGGTGATTTTTGTTATTGGAAGATGATAAATCGGTGACATGTCTTCCTGTCCTGTATAGGAATCGACTTTGGGCAGAATACATTTGTCCCGAAAGTAACTGCAACTTGGCCTCATTTTCCGCTTGAACGCGTTTGACGTAAGGATGCAATAAAGGAATGACTTTAAGATGAGATGATGATGATGATGACGAAGAAGAAGAAGGAGAAGAAGAAGAAGAAGAAGGAGAGGCATTAGGATTCACTTCTTTGCCGATCCGAGATCGAAACAACTCATCGTCCTCTTTCGTGAGGCATGCGTGACGAGCACGGTTTAACAAATCAATAAAACGCGAATCAGTCTGGCGATATGGTTTTGTTAAAAATACGTAATGGCGTATGCAGTTTTTCCACGAATTTGATAGAAATACATACCGTTCAATTAACTCGTTCGGAGTGTATGTCCGTGACCAGTACGAATTTACAAGCTCAATAATATCCGACGTAAATGCCGGGTGATATAGTTGTTTCATTGCTTCGGTCCAACGTGTATGGACAAGTAACGCATCATTGCTTTTTCTATCGAGGGATGTATTCACTTGCCCAAGCTGAAAAAAATCTCCACATAAAACAATTTGAATTCCTCCGAACGGGAGAGCATTCTGTCGCACTGTTTTGCATAGAGCATCCAATTTGTTGAAAAAATCTGCTTTTAAGATACTGATTTCATCGATAAACAATGTTTGACACTCTTGAATACGAAAACGCACGTCTCCTCCGTTTGGCGAATTCATAATTCGTCCGATAATGCGAGATAAAGATTCCGTACCGAGGCGCATTCCCGACCATGCGTGAATCGTTTGCCCACCCAGTAATATTGCTGCGATACCGGTGCTTGCGGTCACCGCAAAACGCCGGTTGCTAGCGCGACAATAGTGAATCATACTTGCCAGGGTGATCGTTTTGCCTGTACCTGCTTGCCCTGTTAAAAAAAAGCTTTTTCCACTACGCAACAGACTTAGTGCATTCTCCTGCTTCTCGTTCAACACCAAGACGTTGTTGTTGTTGTTAAAATTCATTTCACAATATTAATGTGTGGTATTTTTTCGTAAGTGGTTTTTTTCGGTTTAGAGAGAAAAACGCAACACACAAAAGAAGTGAGAGAAGGAAGAGAGACATAGCTGGTGACTTGATTGTTTGTTGTTTTGTTGTGCATTTGCTTTGGTGTGTCGTTGTGGTTTCTGTTGTTCTTCTTTGTTCTTTGTTGTTTTGTTTGTTGTTTTGTTGGTTGTTTTGTTGGTTGTTTTGTTTGTTGTTTATTTGTTGTGCTCTTTACTTCGCACCGGAATCGGGAAACGAATGGGGATACATGGACGGTAGGGGGGCCGCACGCGGTGTTGTTACGACATCATATGCTTGTTGAGCATATCCCGGGATGGAAGCGGGCACAGAGGAAAATCCATATGCGGCACTGGCGTACGGTTGCTGTCCAGAGACTCCCGCAAACGAAGGGCCAGCTGCCGTGGTATTCGGAAACGAGTGTGCTGGTACCACATACTGTTGCGGATTGGGATTCTGGTGATACGGGGGCTGCGGAAACGAACCCGTTGCAGAAAATGAAGGAACACCGTAAGCGGGGTTCGGGTTCATTTTCAACATCGCCATCGCCATAATCTCCATCAGACGGGCTTCTTGTAAACGAATTTGTTTTTCGCGCGCATCCAATCGATTCTGCGTAACAGCATTTTGTTTCGCAGTTTCCAAAACCCCCGATACTCCGGCGGAGAGGAAGGACATGGGCGATATGGAATCGCTTGAAGCGACAGGAGCAACAGGATGAGCCGGGTTCGTCAGTTGCACCGTGTTCGTTCGTTGACCAGCTTTCGGTTCCTCAGATTTTGACTGCGCAGATTTCGTTGATGGAACCGCTTTTGCATGAGCGCGAATGTCGTCCTTGTCGTATGATTTGTGTTTCGCATGATACGAACTCGATGCGTGCTTCGGCGTTCCACGCTTTTTAAATATATTGCGTTGACTTGTCGTCGAATACCCAATTCGATCTTTGTAACGTTGATACATCTGAATACGGTCCTTTGTTGACATATGAACATATTCTTTCAGGTGCTGATCATCCGAACGCTTACTACAATCCAAATCATAACCGCACGGCTTGAAAATCGACTTGTTCGAGTCGGCACGTTTGTACACAAAAATCACAGGATGAAGGAACGAACAGCTGTTCTTTCGCAGCTTTTCGCGCGAGCAGAACATTCCTTTCTCCCAGTCGTGACAGAATGGCATATGGAGCTCTTGCGCCATCATGATCGGCTTCAAAGTGCCGTCCCTCGTTTTTATAAAGTCCGATATTTCGAATTCGCTGCCATCATCGGTTTTTGTGTTGTTGATGTCGGACTTGTTTGGTTCTTTGCCGTTGGTCTGCTTCGCTTCGGCGACTGCCGATTTGGATTTTGCTTCGACGTTGGCGTTGCTTTGCTCTTCCTCCGTGGCGTCACTCCAGGACACGGTACCAGAAGACGGAGCAGTGGCAGCAGCAGGAGGAGCGGGAGCAACTGCAGAAGCAGAAGCAGAAGCAGCAGCCGCCATCGCCGTTCTTGTCCTTCTTGGATGAAGGTATGAAGTTTGTTTTTCTGCTGCGAAAAAAGCAAAAAATGTTGATTTTGTTTAAACCGCGAATAAATCTGCTACATTTCATTAAAAAAAATTGCTTTTTTTTTCAGCACTGTGTGGATTGACTCGTGTATAACAGAGAAAAAGAGAATGGCTGCCTCCGGCGCGAAAGACGTCAAGGCTCAGGCCAAAGCCGATGAAACGCCACAATCGCTCGAACCTGCGACCTCACCACCAGTAACGGTAGCGGATGGTGTGGCGGGCGGTGCGTTGAAAGGTGCGGCGTTTCGTGTGACGCCGGCGCATGAGGTGTGCCTTATGCTGCCGCCTGAAAAGGACCGGCACACGCTGCGGCGGGTGGTGCACACGGCATGTCTGAGTGAGTTCCTGACACTGCGCGACGCCGACGACACGGAGTTATGCGCGCTGTGCCGTGACGAGCACGAGCGCGGCAACGCATCAGCCACCTCCAACTACGGCTGGCTCCTGCTGTTCGGCGTCGGCTGTGACCGGGACGAGCGCCGCGGTGTGGAGCTCTTCGCTGCGGCCGCTGCTAGGGGCTGCTGCAATGCGGAGAACAACGCGGCCGTCTGCCTCGCATGCGGCTATGGCGATGGATCACCACAGGCCTCCACTGCGTACGCCGCAGCGCTCACTGCACTCGCCGGCGGTAACGGCATTGACGCCTTCTTATTCCCCGGACAGACCGCTCCGGGCGGCGGTCCGCTTCCGAAGGACGAAGCATCGGCGTTCACGCGGTTGCAGGCCGCGGCGAAGACCGGTTGTCTCAGTGCCATCACAAACGTCGGCAAATGCTACCGCTACGGCTATGGCGTGGCAAAGGACGAAGCATGCGCGACGCAGTGGTACGAGCGCGGGGCGCGGCTGGGCTTTGCGGTGGCGGGGACGTATTATGGGCAGACGCTTGAGGATTCGGGCGATGTGAAGAGCGGCTTTGCGTGGTACATGAAAGCCGCAAACAAAGGGCATGCCACCGCCATGAACAACGTCGCGATTTGCTATAAGCAGGGCGTTGGGGTTGTGTCGGACTATAAACTCGCCGTCGAATGGCATTACAAAGCCGCGGTACTGGACCTGCCGGACGCCTTCAACGGACTCGCCATCTGCTTTGAGCATGCTCTGGGGGTACCAAAGCTGCCAGAGCGCGCGTTTGAGCTGTACGAACGAGCCGCATACGCCGGGTACGACGTCGCGCAGCAGAATTTGGCCATTTGCTATAACGAAGGCTTTGGGGTGGCGAAAAACGAGCACAAGTCCTTGTTTTGGCGCACAAAAGCGGCCGAACAGGGCTATACGGAGGCCGCGTACCGGCTGGGGCTGGTATTTGAGAACGCAACACACGGCCAAGTGCGCAACATTGCGCTGGCGCTGCGGTGGTACTCGCAGGCCGCACAAGCCGGCCATTACGACGCCACGGCCGCATTACAGCGCCTGCGGGCGCCTGCCTGTGGACGCTGACCGCTACAATTCTACGCAATCAGTATGCAGTCGCTGTTTCCTACGTTTGGTGTGCGTGTATGTGTGTATGTGTGTAAAACAAAATCAACTAAAAAAAAAGTCTATGTCTGCAACATAAAAAGTAAGATGTCAAACGCTTACTGGATACCCCCCTCCGGGTTCCCGAGTTTCAAGGGCTCCGGGCGCGCCGTCGGAGGTTCTTGTCGTCAAAAGACACATGGAACACAAAAAACTATAAAAACCACGAAAACAGCAACAACCGCGATGAGACAAAAAGCAACCCGTTTTCGCCAATCACTCGCTTCGTCCTTTTCTTTTTCCACAAGCAGAAAATAGGGGCTTTTGCATCATGTGGTGGATTGCACGCTCGGAAATCAAAACCAATACATGATGGACTAAAAACTCTTTCCTTTTTGTGCGTTGAGTAATTCAGCAGCTTGAATTGAACGAAACGATTGTGAGTGGCCGTGTTGATTTCTAAAAACAAACTTCTTTCTTTTGTGTGCTTGTGCATGCTGTTGTTCACTCTTAGATGACAGAGGTGATATGCGGTTGGCAATGTCTGTGAAAGAAGATCTGAAACCGGTCAACGATATCAAGGAAGCGAAAGAGACCAAAGCCAAAGCACCGGAAATCGCCGAACCAGTGAAGGATGCCGGGAAACTGTTTAACGCCGATGAATCCTATGAATCCGATGATTTCGGGAAAACCGCCGCAGTCAAGAAAGTTAAACCGCAACGTACGAGCAAAGCCGTCCGCCGAAAAACTCACAAAAAGAAAAAGTAGTTCGTTGTATTGCTCTGCAGAAGTACATTTTTCTGACACTGTTTTGTGTAACACAAAAATGACGCTTGTTTATGCGTTTTGTCTTTTTTAAACAAAGGAGTATTGTGAAACAAGACACATGAGTTCCGCAGGCAAGTGCTTACACAATACATCCTCACGGCATTTCCTTGTTAAAAATAACCGTTGGTCTCGTTGTCGCATCTTACGTTCCAGAGTTTTTTGTAATGAATAAAACCGATACCGATGAATGCCCATTTTAATTACCGTACAGCATCGTGTACTCCAGCTTTCATAGTAAATCGCCAGAAAGACTGTGAATGTGACGAGCACTCCCACAAATATTGCTTTTGCCACAATAAGGTGAATCATAAATTTGTGAGGCCCATGGTATACAGTTTGCACGAACGGGTTCAGGAGGCCACTGACCAACTCAATGTCGTCTGGATTTGATATAAAGAGTGCCAATGACTGTGGATGCGAACACAGCCACAGCAAACCAAGCATCATCATGCAAAATGTCATGTGAACAATAATAAATCCCGGTGTGTCGACCATTCCATTGTCGACAATATTCCATACGACATCTCGAGTGACATTGTACCATCGTCGAAATCCATATTGAAATAATTCTTGAACGCCGCAAAATGCGACATAAACATAGAGCATCAGCACTACAAATATTACGCCAGCCGTTTGGAGGTGTTGTACGCAAGTCAATAAAAACGCTTGCATGAGACGCCGCATAATAACTCGTGATGCATACATCAACTCCTGTGTAACATTACGAATTTCTTGCAGGAGGACCGCCATTGTTGTGCGAAAAAAAAACTTTTTGTATTTGAAGCGAATGGAGGATGTCCGACATTCTTTAATGCTGATATAAACTATCACCGGTGCGCAAGGAAAGCCTTCAGAATGTTGACAAAAAAAACATTCCCCGACCAGGAATCGAACCCGGGTCGATGCGGTGAAAGCGCACTATCCTACAATTGAACGATCGAGGAGTACAACTAGTGTAGAACTGAGTTTGCTGTAAACATGCTTATATTCCGTTCGTTTTTTTCTTCTCAATTTTTGCGGCCTGAAAAGCGGGAAAAGAGTACATTATATTTTCGTGTGTTCGAGCAAGCGACAAAACATGGCTGCCGCTCAATCCGACAAGAAGAAAGACAAAGACACACACGCGTATCCAGACAATTTCGTCTCACAAATCCCAGGTGCGATCCCCCGTCCACGAAACCAACATGATGTTCCGTTGCACATCGATCGACCTCTCTGCACACAGTTTGCAACTCCGATGCATGCCATGGAAGCCGTTCAATGGACCTTGATGCGGTGCTATAGTAACGAATATCATTTGTTATCCGTCACACATGCGGAACACGAAATCGATCAACTGTACCATGCCATCGAAAACCTGGATCCAAGCATGAAACAATGCATCGACCATCGGCATTGGGTGCCGCATCTCAAAAAGAGTGGTTACTCGCATACCTCTCAGAACGAAACACCATTCGCACAATGGGTGAGAATTACGGAATATCGCAAGATCGATTTGGAGCATTTGCGACGCTTGTTTGCCTGTATCTATCCCTACATCGACATATCGTATACCGTGCGATGCAATTTTTCTTATTTGACCTATGCCAAAACAGTGCACGCTTTAACAATTGTGATCAATGAATGCAAAGATCGTTTGTGTTTTGCGTATCCGACGTGCGCACAAGGAATCAAAATGAGGACAGCAGCAGAAAAAAAAGAAGAAAGAGATACGGAAAAAACGATCGATCCGGAAGCCATAGACGTAACGGAATTCGGAGCGTGCGATAACAAGACATTGTTGGCACAGCTTGCGTACCACTTTAACTCTATTGCTTGGGCGTTGGTCATGAATCCAACGCTTCCATTTGCAACTCAATTGATCGCAGAAGAACATCGTTATATTCGTCACGGTGCCTGGTCAAAGTGGGAGTTTCACCGTCGTCAAGGCAAAGTGGTGTTGAGAAATCCATTGCGCGAAGCCATTTGTGGTGGAAACACCGTAGCTGGCGCATGGCTAGTTCAGCAATTACCTGCAGAACGCCTTTGTGATATTCAGGTCAATATGTATTCCGAACGTTTTACTGTTTTGATTTCTGCATTGTGCCGTTGGCGGCCTTGTGCTTACACAAACGAATCTGCACAAGACGGAATCGTCACGACACTTGACGGGGCTATGGTGACATCCCATAACAAAGAAACACTGGATGCCATGATGGAACGGATGCAGGATTTGCGACTGTTTTATCGCGTGGAAAAAGATGTCGATCACTGGAATTACAATAATTATCCAAAGTTGAGAGCATCTCATACACACAGCTTTGGATGGAATGCATCAGACTACCTTAAATTACACCCGCGAGGCAAAGAATGTGCTGGCGTATTCCCTGACATCGCAAAAACCATTCACTACTACACAGACTTGCCTGGGGTATTGAAACGTGCAATTCCGTTTTGGCAATATGAGCTATTGCGCCTGCTCATTCATTATGTGAATGGCTGTATGCCTACAACACAAGAATGGAGCCAATTGGAAGTACCAACGGCAAAGTTTCGAGCGAAATATGAATCTGAGATGAAAAACAAAAATGATAAAGATGATGACTATGGGGGGGGATGGTACGGACGGCGACGATGATGATTGTGATGATGATGATGGTGACGATAAGAAGGATAAGAACGATAAGAAGGACGATAGTCTTCAACCCAAACACGTCGTTGTGGGTGCAAAACGACACGCGGATACCTCATCAACCGAACTTAACGCAATCATGAAACCTTTGAAACTCGTGAAGCAGTCATAGCATCATTATGCTTCGTGTGACTGTGGCTCCTCTTGTGTGTTCATCTTCGGTCTCTCTCTTTTTACTGGGACAAAAAAACAAACTCCTACTCTCTCTTTCTTTCTCTCTCTCAACATATAAAAAAAAGCACGCGGTGAGCTTACAGGCAGGAGAGTGCAGAAGTCGTATTATCGACGCACAAAAAAACAAAAACAAACAAATGAAGAGCAAACGGAATGCTGGATCGCGGAAGAGAGATTTAATAAAGTATTGTCGCAATTTTATTATCGAAAGTATCATCTGGCTATTGCATTGTTCCGTTCGTTATTGTGCAGGTTTCTCAAAAATGAAGAAACGGACACTGCGAATTGGCTAATTCGATCTTTGTTATGTTTACGATTCGTTGTCAACTTACCGAATTCCGCTGAAAATAACGAACATAAGATTTTTTTCACATTGAATCAGCTCCACCACGATGGATATTATCCGTTATATATGCGAAAATCATCAAATAAACCAAAATCTGTATTTTATGTTGCATTTTGCCATGATTTATGCACACGACTTCTTTTACGGCTGCCTTCCATCTATGGGTGTGACCCAAATTTGATCGATACGTGCACCGGCAGACCGCGTTCGATTTTTCAGCGTTTCTGCGAAATGCCACTCTTGCGTGGTTGTTTGGACGAAGCACGAACGATGTTAACACGCTGTAACGAAGTTACGTTGAACGGCAATTACGATTATCGTAACTTTTTTTTTTTGGAGGATCCGAATTCCTCTTTTATCACGTTGTTAGAAAGGTGTACAATGTTGGATTGTAATGATAAAGACAAACAGTTGAAACTTATCGAAATGATTTGTAGCGAATCCGTCACTCAAAACGATGGAAGTGGCTACGATATTTTTAAGAAAGGAAACGTGTCTTTCCGTGTCAAATCGGATTTTATAGACAAGGTGAATGCAATTGTCGAAACGGCCAAAAGCCGCCTCCAGAATTACCAAAAGCTTTTCCCCGTTGTTTTGAATGACACACTCAAACACATGCCAACTCCATTAATTCTCTTGATTCAACACTACTCCATCAAACGTAGAAACAAACCCGCAGGTAAAACCCGCGGGTAAATCAATACAATAGAAAAAAAGAAAAACAGAAAAACTAATCGGCCTGCATGTTAAAATGCGCTGGTTCATCATCATCGACGTCCTCTTTGTGATCTTTCTCATCCTCGTCGTTGTTCTCATCTTCATTGTCTTGGTCTTTGTTTTCATCTTCGGGTGGAGCCTCGGATTTCCCCGGGGGGTTACCCGGGGTTTTGTTATCCACAACAGACACTTTTGTTTGTGTGAAGAAGCAGTAACCAGCATACGCGATGCAACCTGCGCCGATGGTTAACACGGCATACAACGACGCTTTACGCAACGTCGAGTTCTCCATGGTGGTTTTGTTTTGCGACCTGAACGAACACACACACCGCACCAGAACAAGACGAGTTAGGAAAGCAGCGATGATGATTTAAAAGAGTACGTGAAGAACATGAAAAAAAGTGTTTATTGGATCACACGATGTCAATGGTTTACGTTTGTGTTGTCATCTTCATCGTGTTCGTGTTGATCAACTTGCTCATTATTGACTTCGTCATCGAGGGTTTCAGGGGGTCGAGAAGGACCAAAAAGTAACCACCACCAGGGTGCGCCGACCACTCACCCGACCAGCATCGGGCGCTGTGCACAATCTGCGCAATCTTTTGATCGACTTCATCTTCAGCATACGCTTCGAATGTAATTCGCCACCAGGGCCCGGGAAGAGCCGGTTCATCGACACAATCCACTGCCTCTGCACACATGAGGACCGTCTTCCCGTCTCCTTCAAGAATTCCAACCTCAATACCTTTCACATCTGCCTTTTTGAGTTTCTCTTCCTTCAGAGCGCGGACGAAGGCGAATGAGTTCTCGTGAGACATTTTTAAAAATAAATTTTTCTTTTTTTCAAAGATACACGCATATAAGAAAAAAAAAGAAACAAGAAAGACGACGATGAAACCACTGAACGCGTTCGATTTTCGACAATTTGGACCCCGTCTCCTTATAGTAACTGTCATGTCATGGTTGGGTTTATACGTGATGAATCAGACCATTGCGTATCAAACTGTGTTCCTCCAAACACAATTCGTATCGTTCCGAGAAGATCATATGATGTCACCTGAATGGATCAACCAGAACATGACGATCGCATTTCAAGATTTAGAATCGCACCTGTTCGAGCTTGCAAAAAACAATGGCCTGATTGGAAACTTGGTGTTTTTATTCGCGATTGTGTTCTGGGTGTGGCATTCCTTGCACTACATGGACGATTTTATTGAACGCGGAAAGAATTGCTGTCACGGCTTTCGGTTTATACGATTCTACCTGGCACTCTTTTTCATGATCAGTGGAATCTCATTGTGCATTTCGGGATCGACACAAATCGGAGCCCGTGATCTGATTAAGGCCAATGCTTTGATTTGTGCGGGGCTCTTGTCTTTCTTAATAGGCTCCCTTTTGATACTTTGGTGGATGTATGACGAAAATGTTACGTTACATCACGTGAATCATATGGAAGGTAATAACAAGAACAAACACAAACACAAGGCGCAAGATGATGATGGTTCTGAACCGCCTGGTGGTCAACCGCATGGTCAACTGAGTTCACCCTTGGGTTTACCCGTGGGTTTTCCACCACAACACGAAGGAGAGAGCAAAGAAAAGGATGCGGCGGTTTAAACTCACTTCGAACGCATGATTACTAAAATTACTTCATCGCTCAACAGAAAATAAAGAGAACACGACAAAACAGTTCATGAATGCAGAAATTATCCTGCTGGTGGCCTGTTTTTTGGTCATCTTGATTGCTATGATTCTCACGATTGTACTCAGCACACAAACAATCGCCCGATTTTCCGAACTGGGCGATTCCTTAGAGGCTGCGTTGTTAAGTGTGTTTGACAATCTATCATCGATCACCGGCAGTTTAATTGCGCAGTTAACAGCGTTCGGACGATCGGTCGTGTCGGCTTTTTCTTCGTTTGCTGGGCAGTTGGGTCAAGGATATCTAAGTATAAATACATTCATTCAAACCGAAGTCACAGGATTGATCAATTACATTGGGCGACAAGCACTAAAACTTGCCGATACCATTGCCCGCCTCGCAATTCAAAGCACATTGTCATACGGAAGTTACGTCACGCAACTAATTGACGCGATCAATTTCTTAGTATTTCAAGCGGAACTTTTGATTGCTAACACATTGGCATCGTTCAGTGTGATGTTTATACAGGTTGCTGCACAAGGTATTAATTTTTTTATCAAATACATAGGAGAGGCTATAGAAGCAGCAGAGGAACTCATTGAAGAAGCAGTAAAAGGTATATCCGACTTAATTTGCGATATTTGTTGTCCGATTCCTGGAATTGGATGCCCCGGCTGTAGTTGTTAGTGGCAAACCAAGAACACAAAAAAGGCAGAATGTTTTTCTGCACACAACGCAACATAATTTTTTGCCTTGCAAGAAAAAACTGTCGTGCCTCGAAAACTGACACAAAACGAAAACCAAACAGAAGACCAAGGACGAGAAGACCCAAAGCGATGGCGCGAATCAAAGTTCGCGTTTTCTTCCCGTTCCTTTTGGCGTTCGTGCTCGCGTACGCCAAAGCACAGAACATCGGCTCTTTGTGCTCCAAGGACGCCGACTGTAATGCCCACAGTTCGATGTTGTGCTCGCTGTGGTGTAACAACGGCAAATGTGCACCGACGCAGGGCTTTGGAACCCGCTGTTTCTCTCCCAATACGGGGCCGTCGGCCACGTACTGCCAATGCGGTGGATTGGCCTACTGTGACGCGACTTCGATCTGTACCGACCAAAAAGAACCATCAACGCCGTGCGATCAGAACTACGAATGCGTCTCTGGCATCTGTGAAAACGGTGCCTGTTCCGCATCGGGTGGGGGCGGTGGCGGTGGTGGAAGTGGCGGGTCAGACAACACATGGTACAGCAAGCCAGCCACTATCATCGCTTTTGCGGTGGGTGGTCTTTTGTTGCTGTCACTCTGCATCTTGTGTTGTTGCTGCCGAAGGAACAAGAACAACAACAACCAAAACAACAACCAAAACGGCCAATACGCTACGTATACGGCGGACTACAGCGCGTTTCGTGACACGAATCCGTATGCCAGTGTCCCCACGCCACAACCCAGCGGCTATCAGACGCGGGTTGATTATGGGGGTCAATCCTCTCAAAAAGATGGGAGCCACGTAGTCGTGGTGGTTCCTTCTCCATCAGCCCCATCGCCGGGATCGCCCGTGCATTAAGAAACGCGTAATTTTTGTGTGATGTACATTCTGTGTGTTTTCTCTTTTTGTGTGTTCTCTTTCTTTGTAAAGATTACTCCTGCAGGTTGTGCATTGCATACTACATATGTCATCGGTGGGTCGTATATCGCTTTTGGAATTTCTGATTGTGACATAACGACTTGGATGATTCGATAAAAGATGAGGGTCTGCATTTGCATCTTGTAATTGAACAAAACGCTCGATCGCAATGGCACGACTCACCAAAGCAACGGCCGCATGTCGTGCAACGCTAAAATTGACCCCTCGCGCGGAATCCAACCAATGAACACGATCAATTTCATGCGCATAAAGCTCTGCAGAACTCAACATCTTTACCGCTTGTCGTTGTGCATCGTCGAATAACTCTTCCGGAACATCCTTTCCAAAAGGGCTTGCAGTTTGATTGTTGTGCGGTTCGTGTTTTTCTCTCTTTGGAACTTTAGTATCTTTCGCTTCTTCTTTTGTAACACACGAATCGCTGTCGCATTTCCGTTTACGGCCACTTTTGTATTGTTCCTCGGACATGTTTTGTGTGTGTGTGTGTGTGTGTGTGTTTCGATGAAAAAAACAAACAGATTAATGTTCTTTCGAATTGAAAGCACAAAAAAATTTCTGCACAGGTCAAAGATTTTGCCGCGCACTTTCGCACATGCGCACTTTTTCATGTGACTTTTTGTACGCGCAACTCACGTCTTGTGGTTGTTCTTGTGTGTGTTTGACAAAAAAAACAGAATGCGTGCTTTCAACGGCATCCTGTTGGTCGTACTGTTCTTGTTCGTGTCCACCGCTGGTGTAACTGGACAATGCGTTTTATGTTCCTCATCAACTTCCATTCGTGTCACGGCAGTGCAGCAGTCATTACCGTCGCCGGGCTTTTCTGGCGGTTGTTGGACGGACATGTTCGCCTTCGCAAGTGACGGTCTGATGATGACCCATTCGTGTGTCGGCGCTCAACACGCGTTCTATGTGCATAAATTGTACGATCGTACGAACCCATTTCTTTTGGCCTACATCGCACCATCTGGTTCGCGCACGCGTCTCGGCATCGTTTCGTCTGCAACGCGTACTGCCGATCAACAGCGACGTGTTCATGTACATTGGGGCGGATATTGGACCGACACACAGGAAGTCGTAAGCACGGTCAATCTGCTTCAAATGAATACCCCCACCGCCACCCTGGATTCCAGCCAATTTTCCGCCACAACGAGCGTTATGGCGTCCGGTCGTAAAATTCGTAATGGCGCAGCGGCAACTTGCGGTGCAAGCGGCTACGTGAACGATCTTTCAGTATTTGCGTTTGGTAAAGATGTGACCAGTGGTGCGCCCGCTCCTCGTGCCGCCATGGATTGGTTCTGGATTGGCAACAAAGGATTGTATACACAATCGATGAGCTCCATCACTGGCGGTTCCATTCAAACGCCCCGCACAAGCACCGCCGGCGTAAGTGCAGGTACACTGTGCATTTTCGCTGGCGGTGTGACGGTGTTGCCAGATGGCACTGATGGTGCGTATAGCACTGAAGTGTCCGTCTTGGACGTGTCGTTGGGCACCGGCGGCAGCATGCAGTGGTACAAGTCGACGCCGTTGCGCGTTGCGCGTTCGTTCATCACTGGTGTTTATGTCCCTGTTGCTCCCGGTGGTTCGAAAGTGGTTTATGCTGGTGGTTTGTTACCATCTGGATCATATTCGAACACCGTTGAAATCTGGGATGTGGCCACGGATACAATGGTCTGTACCTGTATGCCACTCGGTGCCCGCGTACGCATGGCTGGTACTGTGGTGGGTGATCAGTTCGTGATTTTGGCCGGCGGGTACACGAGCCCCACCAGTGTCACTTCGCGGATTGAGGTGTACGACTTGGCGTCCAGCAAGTGGCTAAACTTGGCGAACGGTTTGGTACTCGCCCGCGCCAGCATCAACATTGGACTGTTGAATCACCCCGCCTACCCTGCGAGTCATGCTGGAGGATTCATCGTCACGATGTCGGGTGGAGATCCGTATGGATATCCGGCCATGGTGATCGAACAGTTAACAACTCTGTGGCAACGGGACAGCAACCCCAATGGTTTGCCGCAACCGCGTTATTTTGCGTCAGCTTCCTCGTGGCCCTCGGCACCCATTTCCGGTGGGATGAACGGGTACGGTTTGCTGGCAGGCGGAATTGGAACCTATGGGGTTGTCTTCAACGACTTTCTTACGTTGGCAGCGGGTCAAGACGCCACCATCTCATCCAATTGGGTCAGCACGGTGTTTCCCACCCCATCGACTTATCAAGCGCGTCAGGACATTGCTGTCAGTGTCTTTCCGAAAGGTGGCGCTCATGATGCCATATTTTGGGGTGGACGTGACAATACTGATTCGCCCGCCACACGCATTGACGTCTATACTCTAAACAACCCATGGGGTTACGCTCAACCGTGGCTGCCTCGCAATCATGAAGGCTGGGCGACATGTCACACCGGAACGTTCAATAACCCTAATTACGTGGTCGCCACTCGTGGATTTGGGTACTTGAGCGCTGCGAACGGACAAGGAACGAAAACCGCCGTCAATACAGCTGTTTGGACCGAACGCTCGACGAGCGGAACCATGTTTGACACGACAGCATGGCCGGCTGATGCCACCGCTCCCGCTCGTTGGGACGTGACGGGCTTGAGCGCCGGTCGTTTCTGTATTTTTGCGGGTGGTTATGAAGAATCTTCCAATACCATGTACTCGACCATTAATTTGTTCGATGCGGCGAAGAACAATAACGTTCAACCGCCTACGGCATCGCCGACGGGCTTTCCTGTTGCATCGCCTTCTGGTTTGGTGTTGAGTCTGGCTCGCCGATATATGGCGGCTGGATTTCTACCGCGTCCCAATTCAGGCGGTATGACGGGATACAACGGCTACGTTCTGTTTGCCGGAGGGCAATTGTTAGGAGGATACGTCACGGACCGCATCGACATCGTGGACACATCGCTTCCACTGTCTACATGGTCCGTCGACAGCTCAAAACGTTTGTCGGTTGCGCGTCGCGGTGCATCGGCGGCCTCGGTGGGTACTCGCTACATTTTTATCGCTGGCGGTGTCGATGCTTCTAACTCGGTATCAGCGGTGGTGGATCTATTTGATGCTGTTACGTATTCGGTGACCACATTCACACCGCTTTCCGTTCCCCGTCAGTCCATGAGCGCTGTTGTTCGCCCGTACGATACAACGGTGGGAACCTATGCCGTTGCGTTTGTTGGTGGTTGCGACATCAATGGTAATTCTCTTGCGGTCGTGGATGCATTGCCGATTGTCGTCGGTGCAGGCGTCGTTTGGTAAGTACAACACAAATCGACCCAATTTCTCTCCTAACTCGATCTTTATCTGTTTGTTTTGTGTTCCACATCACGCCCACACAAACCCACCTTTCGCTTTTCTTACATCTATCTCCTCGCTGTGTTGTGCTTATCCTATTCTTCCTATCCTCGTCGTACCCTGTTGCCCCCGTTGCGTGTCATGCTTTCAACAGCGTATTGTCAGCTATCACTTTACCATTTGCTTTCGCACAGACAAGAGCAGACGAGACAAGTTTTTTTTTCAACATTGACATAGACGGGGCTATTGCAACGCGCGAATTTTTTTATGCCAGACACACACGGCTGCCAAGTCCAAGTCCAGAAACACGCGCAGTTGGACCTCCAGATCCACTGATAAGAATGCTGTGGTGCTTGAACCACTCAATGTCGTGGTTCAAACGCGGTGCGACAACATCAACGTACGCCAAGAACTCGTCACTTGTGCAATGATGACTCCCTCGGCCACGATCTTTTTCGTCGTTATCGTCGTCATACGACAGAACGATATCTGCGATCTCGCTTGGGATATCGACAATCTCTTGAGGAAGGAATGAAACGATTTGTTTTTTGATGAACTTATACCACAAACGTGCGCGTTTTGCGATTGCGCGTCCGCTGTGACTAAATTCAGAGCCGTTGTAATATGTCAGTTTTTCCAATTCGGCGTCGTTTTGAGATGGAATGTAATCGCCTCCGACCGCTCCAACTGACACGGAGTCTTTCACACGATTCATCTTTCTGCAAACACACACACACACACATAGACATAAAAAAACGAAAGTTAGTAATGCAGGAAAATGTTTCTTTGCTGAAAGAAAAAACTCAGCAAGCGGATACAAGAAATACAAGAAACGCAAAAGTAGAACCAATGTTTCCTCTGGGCATGTGTCCGAGTGGTGAAGGAGGACGACTTAAGATCGTCTGCCGTAAGGTTCATGGGTTCGAACCCCATCGTGCCCATTATTTTTTTTTGTTTTTTGTTTTTTTTTAGAAGACTTTTGAAATCGTTTGCTTCAGCATTGCGCTCGCGCCTGACAACGACGAAATTGCCGATATATTAATCCATTGACAGTCTATGATTTCATGATAAAATTTGGGCTGTCTGGTTTTAATCGTGTTAGGCATGTCGCAAGTAAGGTAAAAAAGTGTGGTCGTTCCTGTACGTCCCTGATAATCGTGACTTACAACTTTCAGAGTATGAGAATCCAAAACAAACGTTTTAGCTTCTTTTTCTTTGGAAGAAGAAATTGACGACACGCCTGTTTCTTCTTCCAATTCGCGCAAAGCACCGTCCCATGGACGTTCCCCTTTGTTGAGTTTACCTTTTGGAAATCCCCATTTTTGGGACGACTCATTTTTGACAAGAAGTACCTGATGTCCAGCCCGCAAAATGATTCCGGCAACAGGTATCTGGTATTTGTAATTATACAAGTATGACTTGTACAACATGGACAAAATGCTTATCGATGGCACGCGTGGTACTGCGCTCGTCAGAAGCAGATGACAAAACGATGTCAATGAAACGCATTCGTTTTGTGTCTGTATAGAAGAGGAAGAAGAAGAAGAATGGTTGAGGTGCGGCGTAGTCTTTTTGTTATCTTCGTTGTTGTTGTTGTTGTTGTTGTTGTTGTTGTTCTTGTTCTTGTCACTGTTGCAGGGTTGCGCAAAATAATCAAGCCAATAGTAGTATGCCAGTTCTACGTGGTACCACAAACGATTCCAACTAATCAGTTCTGTTTGGGGTAAGTTGATGATGAATCGATGCCGCAGGTCGATCAACTGCTGTTCGCTGGGCTGAAGAAGCATCCCGTTGGCTTTCTTTATAGAAAAGTAGGAGTAATATTAACTTTGTGCACGAAAATAGAAAAAAAACCAAGAACACATGAAGTCAAAACTCGTCTTTTGCCCGAAATGCACACAACAACAAAGAAGACTGCGCAAAAAGAAAAATGGAGGTTTACACGACAAGCCGGTGGATTCGCCGTGTACGTTTTCCATCCAATGTGGTGAAGGACTGATTTGTGAAAACTCCAAGTGTGTGCCCCGTACATCATGTGGTTTTTTGCAACGATGTCCACCCAACCAGTATTGTTGGAACAAAAAGTGCCGGCCTCTATCAGTTCCTCCAAAGTAAAGTAAGTTTCGACAAACTCATGAGTGCCATTGCTGTGTTTCAGCACGATATTTCAGGGTTTGTCAAATTTCTGAATCAAGAGGATGCAACAAAACTGTTTGCTCACGAAAACAAAGAAAAAAAATTAATCATTGACAAGGGTAGTATTGTAGTCGACATTGTGTTAAAAGGACTGCGTCCGGGTTTTCATGGCATTCATATTCATGAATATGGAGATCTGACAGCTACCATTGATTCAAAGACTGGAAAAATATCATCTTGTGCAAATGTTTGTCGGCACTACAACCCTACTCATACATTACACGGTGCGTTTTCTTTACATGGATTAGATTGTCACGCTGGCGACTTGTGTAATAATGTTCTGGCGGACAAGCATGGTCTTGCGACATTTCGCTTCCACTATTTACCATCTTATAACAAAATGTTTGAGATTGAAGATATTTTGGGTCGCAGTATTGTCATTCATGCAGAAAAAGATGATCTGGGTCAACAAAGAGATATTGATCCCGAAGGATCCGGAACAACAGGAAACGCCGGAGCCAAGATTGCCTGTGCTGTCATTGGTCGGATGAAGCCAGTTTTGTAGTTGTTCTTGTTTTCGTTTTTGTAATTTCGTTTTTTTCCCTTTTTTCTCTGTGTAAAAGTAAATTCGAACGAACTCCCCCTGTCGGGGGATAAAAAAAATGCAAGCAGCAGCGACATCGGTTGCTCTATTTGTTACAAAACAATATTCAACCGTTGCCCTGCAATATCTCGCCGATACACTTTCGACAACCTTTTGGAGATCCAACGCGCCGGATGCATGCCGTATCATTCGAGAAGACGTCAAACGTATTGTGCCTTTGTCAGAAATTCAACTCATTTATGCTTTATCATCCAATTGCGCCGCACTAAGAATGCGGTCACCAGTGATTGATGTTTTATTGAACAATTTAAATGAAGAAGCTGCAAAAATTCACCACGAATTGCATTTGATTCGTCTCGCCATTCTAGAATATCAACAGCCTTGGTCTCAACGCCCTTATTATGGATTTTTTTCCATTTTTGGGCGTTCGATCTGTGTCAGTGAGCAGATTTCCAGAATCAAAGACGCTGCAGCGGAACTCAAGCGTAATTATCACGACATCAATCAGTGGATACAAACCGGTATTCTTCTCGATTCGTTTAATCGACAACTGGAGCAAAAACAAACATCAACAACACAAGAAACTACCACACAAACCCTATCGACTGAAAAATCTCAGGTGGAAGGTGCTGGAGACTCAATCCGTTTAAGTCATGAGCAACAAGGCAAATGGTTAGTAGCGCCGCCTCTAGAGATTTTACAATCAAAATCAAAGGATCACAAAAGTGAGGCGTTGTCTTCGATTCAGATTTCGGATCCCAATATGTTGGACAAAATGTATGCGATTACGAAAGATCCTCATGGTGTCGTCACTGTGCCTTAGTTTAACCCGTTTTTATTTATATATTTTTTTTAAACAACAACATGAATACGGAAAAAAAGAAACCGGATGACCGCATGTGTGTTCGGACGTTCTGCCGTGCGTTGGAAATCCAGCCCCTTCTATTGGATTATGAGGGTGAATACCGACTATGGCAATATTTAATTCAAAAGTCCCGCGACTACCAGACCAGCCGTACACGCATACAGATAACGAAAGAGACAGAACAGACGAACTACGGTCGTGGGCGATGCACCGGCATGGATATTGCTTTCATATGCCAAGACGAGAGCCGCTTCAACAAACTATACAATACAAACGAACGAAAAAGAAAATATGCGGAGGAGAACTTGAAAAACAAGGAATCGCAAGTTCTCCAAGCATGGAAAGATCTATTTCTAATGTTTGCCCTGGGTATTCCGGCTGAGCTCGAATGCGTCATCATTTCTTACGTCATGGGTGTCGTTTTTGTTTTAGATTAGATTTTGAAACATAACGATTTGTTTTCTACGTCAGCATAAAACGTCTGATCGGCTTCTTTCTGTGCGTCTAACAAGAGTAACACTTTGGTATACGACTCATCCACAACGGAAGATGCCAGAAGTTCATGATTCATACGATAGACAACTAAACCATGAATCACGGGTATCATCGTCTGCTTTTTCAAGTTTCGCAACTCTTTTAATGTATGTTCGATCAAAAGAAATCGTCGATGGGAAGCAATCGCATGATTTTGCACGGTTTCTGGTTTGTTTGAGTTGCCTTGCTTCTCTTTCTCCAAACAGACAGGGGAAGTATCAACGCGATACATGCACAAATCCAAAAGTCGCATTGGAGGTCCGTTTGAACGTTTCACTTCGCGTCGCGACAGTTCGAAATCGATATATGACGTTTTAATAAAACAAGAATTGGGTTCGCCGGATAGAATATACCATTTTACGAAAGCAATGGGATCTTGGTTCGTGGGTTTACCCACGGGTTTAGCTTCGTCTGTTCCTTTTGTTTCCTTGTTTTCTTTTGTTTCCTGGGTTTGTTTTGCTTCTTTTGTTTGTTGTGCGTTTTCATGAGCTAAAACCGCCGCGCTTGTGTCCATCGGCTCTGCTTGTGTTCCGAAAACCGCGGAATTCATATTTTTTTATGTGGATTAATAAATAACTATGAGCGCATTCGGATCAGACGACTGTAAAATCCGTCTTCCTTCTGCGTCATCGTTGGGAAAGCCGCTTGGGAAAGGATCGTTTAGTAGTGTTTATAAAATACAAGACGCTCGTGGAAATTATGCGGCATTGCGTATCAGTTCCATTTCTGACAAAACGAGAGAAGCCGTCGCCAATAATGAAAAAAAAATCATGGACAAGTTAAAAGGATTACCCTGGATTGTCAAAACAAAATCAGTTCATGTTTGTGAGCACAAAGATTTTGGTGGTCGAATATCCGTTTTGGTTCAAGAACTGTACGATGGAAACATGTCAGACTACTTAAACCAACAATTTATTGTCACGAAGGAAGGAGAAATTCTAACAAATCAATGGCTACCATCACTCGCGATTCTAAATCGGTTAGTCACTATAGCTGTAGAAATTGGTAAGCGGCACGTCGTATTGGCTGATGCAAAACCCGAGAATTTTCTGTTTAAACAGAACGGAAATGAGTCCGAACCTAACATTGTAGCGAGTGATTTTGGTCAGGCAACGTTTTTGCAACCTGGAAAAGGGATTTGGCTCGGGTGGGCTATAACAATTTGGAAATGTCCGGTGCTGACATTTAATGTAAAAGCAGACGATCCTGACTACACGATAAAAGCAGAATTAACAGCCATCTTTATGAATGTATTGACTCTGATGCAATCTCTAATGCAAGAAAGATTTATCCTTTGGACTAAGAAATTGCAAATTGCACCGGATGATGAAGAAGAATGGTGGTACGGATTCGGCATTACGCGTGGTTACAAGTTCTTTGAGGCCATGTTAAGCGAGTGCCCAGAAATTATTCTCTCATTTAAAGCCAAGAAAGAGCATATAGACAAGATTTATGAACGTAACAATGCGGACGGAGCACACGCCTATCGACGAGAAGTTGTGTTGCGCGTCTTTGCCGAAGAGCCATATCGAACATTTTTAGACAAACCAGAATGGAACAACTAACACCCTTATTCTTTGCTTTCTTGTTTGCTTTCTTGTTTGTTTTCTGGTTTTTTCGCTTTATACTCAAAGCATGCCGTTGTAGACGAATTCTGATCAAAAAGGAAAATCGGGTGCTTTACTTGTTGTGTTAACATCGTTTGTTCATCTTGTGTCATGTAGCATGATTCAATTTGCTTGTTACTATTGAACCCTTTCATCATCGTTAGGGTTGTGTTAGAAAAATCTGGTTTCACATCGGGATAGCGCAAGTCCAACGATGATCCCCAATCTTCCATATAATATTGCCCATTCTCAGTGAGAAGCGGCCATAAAATGGCAAGGGTTTGTTGTTGATCCTTCATCAGATGTGATCCGTCGTCCAAAATGAAATGAAATCGAACGCCTTGTTTTAGTAGCCAGTCTCGTACCACCTCTAAAGACTTTCGGTCGCTTTGATCGCATTCAATTAATCGGATGCGTGGCCATTGTTTGAGTGTGTTCACTTCGTCATAAAACTGACGACTTCCACTAAATACATTCCCATTTCCTTGATGGCCTGTAAAGTGATCCAACCCGTACACGGTCGCTTTCGGAAAGTATTCGTGCCACATCTTTAACGACGATCCGAAAAACACTCCAATTTCCAAGATATGAATGGGCTCATCTCGAAAACTTTTGAAACGTGATTCATAGAACGGCAAAAACGTATTGTTGTCGGCTTTGTCCGTTTTATAGAGCGCCCCCAGTTGTTGCAGTGTTGGTCGTGTTTGACTCATATATGGACTCTTTTTTTTGTTAGTCGTTTACTCTAATCGGCTGAGTTCGTGTTTTTTTGTATGTGTGAAATACGGGTGGTAACAGATTTGACAAATTCAAAATGTAGGTTAAAGATGAAGAGAACGAAGAAGTAGTGTTTTGTTTGTTTTGTTTGTTTTGTTGTGCTTGAATGGCCGCAAAGCGATAATTAATGTATTTGTGCATCGCGCTCAATTGAACAGGATCGACCAAGGATTGAAAAATCTGTGTGTCATCTTTGTTGAATTCGAATCCGACAAGTACACTTCCATCGGCGAGTTGGAGACGTGGTTCAAAAGCAAGAGCAGCAATGAGCTGCAAGACATTCATATACATTGCCCAGCAATATCGTTCGATTAATGTTATCTTGTTTGGAATTCGAAATTTGCTAAAGTCCCATACAGTTCGACACCAAGCATTAGAGGCCGTTTCTGTCGTTTCGTCGATCCTGGTGGAAAAGCCGAAATCGGTTAAGGCGATCCGTGCAATTCGCTTGGATTGCGGTTGAAAACGAATCAGAAACTGGGAAAGTTTTAAATCACCATGAACAATTCCCATGGCTCCCAATTCTAAGGCAATCTCAAACATTTGTGAATACAATTCAATATCTGGTCGGGATGTCGTCAAGTGATGTGAGAGGTCGCATTCGAACGCTTCCATTAAAATGAAATAACAATCGTTTTTCTTTTGCGTGTGATTCGTTGTATCACAACCTTTCTTCTTTTCATCCAAAACACAGTTGCACGTCCATGATCCATAAAATTTTGGAACCCATTTCACTTTTGCTGTGTACAAAATATTTAACATCTCAATTTCGTTTTGGATAATGTTTTTGTGAAATTCGTGATGTTTCACATCCGTGTCATGCATCATGATTTTTAGTGCGTACTGTTGGTCATTTTTGGTCTTTACAACATACACGTTGCCATAACTTCCTTTTCCTAATCGTTCTCCAATGCTTTGAATGTGATGTCTTTGAAAATCAACGATGCACGCCGGATCTTGGTCGGTAATAAAAGAGAGGAAATTGTTGTTTTTTTCTTGATCTAACACGTGTCCATTGTTTTGTTTTTCGTTCATGTGTGGGCGAATATCAATCGATAACATACCCGCGTGTTTATTTCTTCTTCTTCTTTCTCCTTTCTCTTCTTCTTTCCTCTTCTTTTTACATATTTCATTTCAATTAAAATCAAATCCGTTTTCGTATCGAAAACAATTAAAAGAAGGAAGAGAAAGAGAGAACAAAAAAAACTCATGGCCGCTGAATCCAAGGCAATCATAAAGCACGACCCAGAACCTTTGGATATTGCACAATCCATAGGAACTGGAACCTACGGACATGTGTATATTGCGATTGATAATAAGGAAAATGAATATGCCTTGAAGGTCATCACATTACTGTCTCGTCACACCAAACATGTCAGCGAAAACGAAAAACATTTTCTAGAATACTTGCAAGGACAACCGTGGGTTGTCAAGGTGTACGCTCTGTACAATGGTAAATGCACAAAGTTGGTATCGAGTGAGACACTCTTGCACGATTTTCAAAAAACAATTGAAAACGAGAAGGCAAGACAACAAGCTCCAGAAAACAAAACAAATCCTATTGCACAGAATCACGCAAAGCACCGAATTACGGAGTTGAGCGATGCGATTCTTCGCTTACAAAAGGATACTTTGGAATGTGATTTTCAACTTTTGAAACTCTACAAAGAAGATCTCGATGCGCTGATCAAAAGAGGTCTTTCACAAACGCCATCTGTGTTCCCAGATTATAGCTTTTGTGCTCAAATGATAAGTATTGCAAAAGATTTGGGCACGCTTGCCATTGTGCATGGGGACTTGGCTCCTCGAAATTTTTTGTGGGATTATGAACTCATATCAACTTCAAACGACAAACAAGCAGCGATCAAACGCGTTGTGGTTTCCGATTTTGGTTTTGCAAAGCATGTCGGAAAGGGAATAACGTTTCGTCCTGGTTGGACAGAGTCAGCGTGGGGTTCCAACATTGAGTGTCCAGATAGTCCGTTTATGATCCACCAGATTTTATTCGCCGTATTTATAAATCTGGAGCAGATGTTTTTGTATTTGAACCGCTATGGTCCAGGGGGATGGATGCAGGACAACAATAAAGCCGCGGGTAAAGTTGTCAAAATTGCTCGATACACAGTTCTTCATGGCCAGAACTATTGGAAAAACGAACTCTATGCGAAGTATCCGCAAATTCTGAGTGAATCGAACAAAACCATGAGCAAAGATGGGGGTACCATTCAAATCACGCTGCCCGATTCAATTAATTCGTTCTTACAACTGTATGAAGAAGCCAGTCAACAACAAGTGCCCAATATGAAAGCCGTGTATAATAGATGGGTTTCAAATCATCAACAACAGCAACAACAACAACAACAACCACCACAAAAAAATTAGTCGTGAGGACCGTTTGAAATGGAAAAATCAACCCGAATTTTTTTGTGCCCAAATCGGACGCCATTCATAATGGATTTTGCTTGTTCGGCAGCCTCAATAGAATCATAGTAAATGAACGCATAGTTCTTGTGGTGAATTTTATAGATTTTTTCGATGTGCCCGTATTGTTTGAACTGTTGTCGTATTCGTTCTTCCGTCATGACGGGATCCAGATTAAAAACTCCAATAATTTTCGAAGGCGCCACATCGGTAGGAAAAGGTTTATATGGTTTTTGATATTGTTTTTGAAACGGTCTATGATACGGTCTGTTATAAAATGCCGTTTGCATATCACGAACATCTGTCGTGTTATAGGAATGATGACCATACGTGGGATAAGCAGGTCGAAAATAACGATCCGATCGAGTGTCGCGCGCGGGGGAACGTGACCGTCGTCGTCGAGTATCATCGCATCGTGCGGGTGAACGAGATCGTTGTCGTCGTGTTTCATCGCGTCGTGCGGGTGAACGAGAACGCCGTCGTCGTGAACGCGTTGGATGAGCAGATCGATGATCGTCTTTTTCTTGTTTGTTGTTGTAGTTGTTGTTGTTCTTGACCTTCGACTCTTTGTTCTCATGGATGTCGTCTTTGTTTACATGATCCTTTTTTTCTTGTTCTTTTTTTGCGTCACTCTGAACGACGGTGTCGTTGTCGTTGGCGTCATCATAAAAGATCGTCGCCTGGCATTGTGTAAAATCGGAAGCAAACATTGCTCATGACTTTTTCGACAACAATGTGTGCGCAAAAAAAAACACAACTCGATCAAAACAAAAAAAGATTATAAAAGCTCACACACTTCAGGTTTCTTTTACGAACAACTCCAAATCATAACTAATCGATACCAACATCGACCGGAAGCGTTTCTTTTCTTCTGGTGACAACGCGCCGGCATAGCTCATGATACATGGATTCAATTCTCTTGGGCATTGCGAAATGTGCGCCAATACAGACTCAATTTCATTCTCGATCTGTTCTGCACCTTGAATCCTCAATTCAGCATCGGAAATGTTTATATGAAAGTTTTTGGTACCCTTCGTAAAAAACGGTAGGCCACCACCTGCAAATTTAAATTCTTGATACGAGTTCATCAAATTCACAACAATATTATCATCTCCAAGTAAAGGACCGACGCGTTTCCATAAAGCGTTCAACAATACCGAATCGCGGGATTGGGCAAAAAGACCCGTGGTAAACAATAATCCATGGAAACCAATTTCTTCTTGTTTCCCAAACCATGCGTCAGTGGGAGCATCGGAAATGATTTTCAACGCCGCTTTCTCTTTTACAGAACGATTTGGTTCCTTGCTTTCAGTTGCCGTTAAAAGATATAATGCGCGTCGAAATTTGGGATTCTGCAGATCTTTGACGTTTGGGACAAATGCATCGCTTGCCATACACATAATGACTAACGGCAAACTAAAGAAACTTACATAATCGTTATGTGGAAAACCATTTTGTATCGCGAGATTCATATATCTAGATAATGCATCGTCAGAACAGCGTTTGCGTAATAAGTACCCCATTTCCCAAACAAAAGTATCATTCTCAAAGCTTTCATAGAGATCCACGTCGCTGTTCATTTTGTTTTTTTTTTGCGGGGTTTTCAAATATAAAATATTTTTCATTTTGGACCCCATGCCAACACGAGAAAAGACGGAGCAAGGGATCTGGGTTGGATGTTCAAACGATGAGTGCAAATCCTTCACATCCATGAAAAACCAACAGCAAGTATTTGTGAACTGTCCGGAATGCAAAATTACAAAATACTGTTCTCAAGCATGCGTTCAACAGCATCACATCGCCCATGTGCCTTTTTGTCATGCAATCCAAGCAAATGTTGGTTCTGAAAACAAACGATATCACATCGAACGAACAAGAAGAGATATCGCACATGTGATGCACCGTTTTGCTGTATCGTTATCGATTCTCGGTGCCCTTGCATATGCGATTGGAGGACGCGGTGCACTGTGTATCAACTACGATGAATTTTTGAAAACTAAAGAACTTAATCCGACGTACATAACAAAACACGTCAATGATGATGTCCGTCAGGCATTTGCAACGTATGATCCTTCCATGCGCGTTATGATTCTATGGACATACGACAACGAGTACGATATTTGTTTCATTGCCGTTGCGCAACGAAACAATATGGTTTGTGCTCAATAGAATTCGGGTTTGCAAAGACAAAAAAAGTGATTACAGCATTCGGGTTTCGAACCCGCGGGTGACCCGCGGGTGTAACAGACTTGCATTAATGAAAAAGCAGCTGTACGAATGCTTCGACCACAGGAACGAAACGATCCACAACAAGGTTTATGTATACCTCCTTCTTCGGTCTTGTCTTCTGTCTCTGCTGTCTTGTCGTAAAAGAAAGTAAGGTTTTTGCTTTTTTTTGCGTCTTTTCACAGAAAAAGATGAGAGCAACAACAACAACAGGATTGTCGCTCGACCCTAAATCCTCGTCCAAGCATTCGAAACACTCAAGACGATCCACACTGCGAGACATCTTGCCGGAAGAAATGAAACAAATTTGGTCAACCGACAAACAATTAAAGCCAAACCAACGATCCAGAAGCAATTCTTTGGATTTTCCTGACATTCCGAATTATCACGTACCGGTTGGTCATCCATTTCAGCGATCAAGATCGAGATCGATATCAAAGTCAAGATCAAAATCAAGGTCTCTTTCGATTCCTCGCGTGCGTTCAGCTTCTGTTTCTTTGTCATCATCATCAAAACATGCGAAACGCAATCCGACAGCAAAACCAATAAAAGAAACAAAGATTGACGCGACGCACGTACCTCCGGTTGCGTTTGAACGCGGATTCCTTCGTCATAACATGTCTGGATTGCAAAACATTGAAAGAGTTTTGTTACAACCCTCTCGTCTTGTTCAATTGAATCAACACATGCGTCCAATCGTCGTGCTGCATTCACAGACACCAGCTCGACTGCATTCACAGACACCAGGTCGACTGCATTCACAGACACCAGCTCGACCCACAACATCGACTGTGTATCGGATATCCAAAATGTCACGTCCTTACCCGCACAAATCCCCAAGTGACTTGCTACATTTGAGTCCGGTTCGATATCCATCACCAACCAGCAAATCGGCCGAATTTTTCGTGTTGAAATGGATTCGTGATGTTGTGGGTGATCAAGCTTTAAAATTTGTAATCGAAAATTCTTTACAAAACCCGAGCGATAAGACAAAATTTGAATTTAAAGACGCCATTGAAAAGGTTAACAGTAATTATTACGTCAGTCTCCGTAAAAATGGGTATCGCATACCGTTCAAACGAAACGAGCTTTTGGAGTATTTGCATCAACGCGTTCCACTGTATTCGAAACAGCAATTTGACCAAGCTCTCCTTTCTCTCACTGGTAAACTGCGCACAAAAATTCTGTTTGTCAACAACAACACTGATGGACATTCTATCAATTTATTTAACGATCACCCAGATCATTACGCATCACAATGGAAAGCAGTATTGTCAGACAATACAGCACCAGACAAAAATGCGATGAGGATCTTGTACAAAATAGGAGAACGCCTGCCTCGTTAGTTCGATATTATATTAATTAAACGTTGTTTCAGCAACGGAACGGTTGGTCTATCATTGGGGTGAAATTTTAAACAGTCTTTCATCAACGTAATCAATTCAGAAGGATGCCCGTTGATGACATTCATATCTAAACCGGGAGACTGTTGTTTGAGAACAATTTCTTCGAACAAAAATCGATTTCGCTCCACATCGAGTTCTTTCTTGTTCTTTTCATCCCCCGCATGAGGAGGAGGATTGGTTTTTTTCTTAATTTTGGCACAATGCGCCTCCCATTCTTGTCGCCACGGTGCATCGAGTGCGATAAGATGAAACAGAATGCCACCAAGAGCGTAGACGTCACATTTTTCGCCATCGTTGCGGTGATTATCATGTCGTAAGCACGGACATTTGTACTCGACGGTACAACCGCACAAGATTGTGTGCAGCGGATCATTTGCGTTGATGATGACCTGTCCCAACGCTCGCGCACCTTGTGTAGAAGGAAGCGTTCCGTTTTTTTTCCCAGGAATGGAAGCAATCAAAAGAACGGGTGCCAACAGGTGTTGTGAACAACATCCACGGAGCCGTGCGGTGGGTGGGCGATATTGCTCCGGCGATTGATAATACACAGTGGAAGGATGTCGTTGCACAAATTTTGTTCCGTGTGGATAAAACCGTTGCGCTAACCCAAGATCAGTTAATTCCACTTGCACATAATCATCATGGTTTTCATGCACCGCTTTGTTGTGTTTGACCAAGAAGTTTGCTGGTTTTAAATCGAGATGAGCAATTCTATTTTGATGCAAAAAATCGACAGCAATGACGCATTTCAAAAAGATGTTCATGACTTGGCGAGTATTTTGCAACTTGGGCCGGTAAGCATACATGTAATCATATAACGACCACTTTTGTGCGAGAAACACAAGGCAAGGTTCGAGACATCGAATCATTTCTTTCTTCTCGTTGTCGTTGTTGGTTGGTATTTCTTTTTCTTTTTCTTTTTCTTTTCTGGACGGAGATCGTTGTTCTTTGGGTCCTTGCACAAGCGTTTGAGTTTCCAACCGATAGGCAATTAATTTTGCCAAATAAGGAAACGGTGGCAAATGAAGCCACATTTCTATTTCTTCTTGAACTTGTCGTTTGTGTGCAGAACTTTTGATGTTGAACTGTTTGACAAATACTTTATCGTCAAACCATTTCAACGCTGCATCGTCCCATAACAAAGCATCGCCGTAACATTGATGCGTCATCATACCATCTTTGTCGTGTTTTGTATGACGATACAAAAGAAATGATGGATTAGAAACAAGCGAATGGGGTATCATTATCACAGGTTGACGCCATATCGTAAGGGATGGAAGGGTTGGCGGCCAACCCTCATCCTTTTGATGAGTGGGACAAAAAGAAAAGATGTCCGACTGTTCTGTTACGACATACACTTTCGAGTAATCGTGATTTCGTACACGAAACAAACCACATGGCATGTTAATCAAATCAGCGCATATTTTAAATAACAACGCTTTGAGAGCATATTGCGATGGATGATTGGAATGCAGCGCAATCAAAAGGCTTCGTTCAAACGGTAAAGTTCGTTTTTCTCGGTCTTCTAAAAACGGACGCACGTCAAAGAGGCCTGATACGTGCGGAATTTTTTGAGTCAATATGCTTTCGCTGCACACACTATTGATCCACGTTTTAATCTCCGTGTCGCTCATCTGCAGAGACTTGTCTTGATAGAGTTGATTTTGTTTTAGGAAACGATCTTTTAACGATGAAGAACGATGAAACACAGTCAGGTATTCGTAATCCACAAAATCAAATTCAGTGCATTCGATTGTCTCTCCAAAGTATATTCTGTTGTCCATATACCACCGAATCGCCACCGTGCTGGGGTTCATTGCACGACCTTGCAGTTCGTACCGCACAGGTTGAGGACGATGTGATGATGAAGAAAGAGGGGGTGAACGACTCGAGGACATTGACGTCTCGGCTTGTTTGTGTTGTGATGAAGAATGAGAAGATGCCATCACTTTTTTGGACGAGACGGTGTCTTGTTGTCCTTGTTGTGGCTTCGCTTCTGGAGTTGGAACATCTCTCTTGACTTGGGTTTGCATCGCCTGGAGTGCTTGTTCAGGTGCTTTTTCAGGTAAAGGAACTTGTGTAGCAGTCACTTGTTTAGGAACAAACATCAACATCCGTTTCGGGCCAGGTTGCACATCCAGCTTATCACGGTCTTCAGCAAGCCGTTTCATCCCCACACACAAAAAGTTTCGAATTTCTGAAACTTTTTCGACCCCAAAAAAAAACAAAACAAAGTAGAATCAATGGCGTTTTCCAGGTATCGACAAAAAACAAATAATGACACAACACAACTATTTCGAATGTTTGGTTTGTTTACCCGCGGGTTTACCCTTTCTTGCATCGCCTTCTTGCATCGGATTGCATTTCTAAATATCGAAGACGTTGTTGAATGAAATCTTCAGCGCCACCCGTACCTTTGGATTGTCGGACAGATGACTGGCGTTTAACAAATGCTTTATAACTGTTTTCATCATCATCATCATCATTCTCTTTGCTCAGATTTTCGCGGAACACGGTGGGAAACAATTGGTCTTGTAATTTTGTGAACTTGGACAAAAATAGAGGCCCTTTTGAATTGACGATGTCGGAACTCGTGAGCAAATATGCTTGGTGAGAATACATCGGCAAGAGAAACCGACACAGCAGTGTTAAAATGGTCTTGTCAAAGCGTTTCTTTTCACATATTCGCAATAGCAAATATTTGGTTGTTACGTGTTCGTTGTACATGACACAATTGCGATGAAAAGGAAACAATGTTTTTGATTCTGTGCTGAGAGCGTGCGTTTCTTTACCTAAGGATAATATTGTGCTGTTGGTTTCGGAAAGATAAAATGAAGTACGAATTCCTGAAACGTCCACGACTTGCAGCCGGTGATTGAGGTTCAACAAAGAGGAGAGCGCATGTCGTATTCCATCGGCTACTTCATAATTCAATTCGCATCCCTTTAATCGAAGGATGCGAAGTTGAGTATCGTTATATAAATAGGGAAGTAATGTCTTATAAATTGACTCTCCGCAAGGCGTCGAATAATTGAACGAAAGATCCAATTCTTGTAACAGCGGCATGATCGGTTTCTTCTCTTCCTTCTGCTTGTATAAACATTGGGCAATAAAACCGACAGAACGCATGTCCCGCAAATACAACGCTTTTAAATGATGCGCATTGAATTTTGGGTGGGCAAAGAGTGTCTCCACCATGGTTTGATGGTCAGGGTCCTTGTAATTAATACGAATTCGTATGGCTTCGAATTTCATCCTAAACAGCAGCAGAAGATCATCAACTGTGTTGACATGTAGCGCAGTTATTTTGTGAAGACAACATGCATCGATACCTATTCCCTGTCGTTTATGTTGTGTCATTAATGAGACCCGATGTTTAATTTTTTTTGACTTGTTTTTTTTCTTCAATGAATCGAAAGAAATATTAATCTCTGTTTTTTGTTCTTTTCAAGAATGAATGTGTCTTTGCAGCAATTGGCAGTGACGCCATTCCTGGCCGATGCGGGTTGTTATGCGATTGTAGGTCCGAGGGCTTCCGGTAAAAGTGTCTTGTTACGCAAACTTCTTTATTCTTTTTCCGAACTCGAAACGAAAATATTGTTCTGCCTGAATGATGATGATCAATATGAAGAACATTTACAATGCATCCCCAAAGCACACTCTTGTAGCCCGATGGTCGCCCACGAATACTTGCAACAAAATCTTCTAGAAAGAAAGCAGAAAACACAACAACAGCGTCATATCATTATTTTCAATACATTGCGTGCTAAAACCACAACAGATTGGAGATTCATTCAAATATTGTGTCGCAACGCAAGGCACCTTAATTGTGTGGTGTTTCTAATGGCGCAAACGATCGTTGCGATTCCTCATATACTCCGACCCCACATGAATTTTATTTTAATGGCCACCCCAGTATCGTTGTGGGAGCAGAAACGGTGGATTGAACAATGCGAACAGCTCGGACAAATGTTTTTGTCAGGCAAATGGCCTGCCTTTACGCCAATCTATTTGCGCTTGAATCCACAATCTGGGTCGAATCACATCTCATACTTGTCGGTTAAACCCGACACTTACGACTACCACATCACAGCCCGTCCAGAATGGATACATACCATCCAGGATGGCACTTCCTTGGTATCGAATATTACGAAGATGATCGCTGAATACTTAAATCCTGCTTTGTGTTGTCATCAATGTTTTCGGATGTTACGCGATATTCATTTTTTAAATAATGTTATTCAAACTGAATCATGTGCTTTTTCATAAGAATACGGAATCACTAGAAAACACGTTTAAGACGACGCCAAAATGCTCAACGATCCATAACTGAAACAATTCGAGACAGTCAATTTTTTGTAGAGAAGAAAGATTATTGTGACTTTCGATTTTCGTTTTCACGTACAAGACGTAATCCTGAAACTCCATGCCTTCAGAACAGTACAACGGTTGTTTGATTCCAACACATTCCAGGTAGAAAAACAGTTCTCTTTTTTTCAGCTTCTCAAGGGACATTTTTTGCAAAGGCAATTACTACTTTCATTATAGAATGAACCAAAAAATTACAATGTACAAAGAGACGATGCACGTTTTGTGGTCGTCGCCAAGAAAATTGGATTGTTCAGTTGAAATACAGTTTTTAACGTCTGAACAGGACGATCGTTTAAATTCAATATGTAAGTATGTTGTGACAGGACAACACTCCCATGTTCGAACGCCGAACGCACAGCCGCCTCGTCATAGGCAACCGTCGTTTTCACCCCTAAAACATAATCCGAAATGAGTAGATTAATTAATTTCTGTTCCGCTTCGGCCAACGAATTTCCCCAGTACGGTCCATATGAAACTAAGATCTCTTCGTTCGCAAGAATGTCTCGCGTCGCCTTCAAAAATACTCGATCCTTGTGTTGTTCGAATTCGGCGTTGTTGCTTCGTTTCGAACGAGCATCGTTCGCATACCGAGCCAAAGATGAATGCGCTGGATTGGCAGCATCAATATGATGAGATATCGACCCATTCGAATTGCGGACACAAACGGCATATGGTGCTGTATAATGACCATAACGACGTTGTAAATCATGATCAGTTACCACACGGCCAGTATATTCTGCAAACAAGAAGGATTTGGGAATGTTGACGGTCGTGAACAACCCAAATCCGGCGTTCGGAATCGTGGATATTCGTTTTTCCAAGCAAATTGTCATTTGTGACACAAAACGGAGGATTTCAGAATTGTTCCATTGCTTTCGGTTTGCCAGCTTGTCATTGACCGTACCAACGTAGGCGTTCTTTGGTTGAAAGGCAGCGTTTGTTTGTTGTTGAAAAACAACAACTTGTTCGCTTTTGGCTTCTTTTCGTTCCGGCTTTTGATTGTTGGTACGCGCCCATTGTTTTGCTTGTTCGAAATCTTGTAGAGTTGTGACAGGTTCGTAGGTCACGTTGTCGTCCAGTGTGAGCACTTTGTGAAGGCGACCAAAGAGATAGGTGAACGATGTACACTTGGAATCCATCGTCATTATCCCATCCTATAAAGTTTTTTATATATTTACGTCCGCAAACAATTGTACAATATTTTCAACTCACGAAGCAAACGACACGCTCGGATCCAATTGACCTGTGCGGATTTAAGTTCTTTTTCTTCTTCTTCTTCTTTCTTTTCCTGTTCTGTTTCTGTTTCTATTTTGTCGATCGGAGGCACCTTAATCGCTTCCAATAACTTGCGCTCGTTTTCATTTTGTTTGTCGTGCGCTTGAAATCGATTCGAAATCGCTTTCGCGCACTGAATACAAATTTTCGTCCTAATGTTCACCGTGCCATCGATAATGTTGTCCAAATGCGTTTCGTGATCTAACCATAATTGTAAATCAGTTGTTACCGGTTCTTTGATTAGTTTTGTTGCGAAGTGATTCTCTTTTACGTCGGGTGGTGAATGCACTGACGTCTGATGCTCTTGTGTGTCGACGTACTCCTTGCAAGAACGACAGGTTGGATCCCACGCAGTGTACATCTTTTTTTTTCGGCTTGAAGTGGTGTTATTCAGATAATGGTGTCGACACGACGTTTCATGAAAGGGAAAAAAATCGTCGTACCCGAAGGACGCGATTTACCATCGGAATTACACAATTATGCCCCGCGTAAGTATGGAGATTGGCAAGCTTCATACGAAGAATATAAATTCAAATCCAAATCCAAACCCAACACGAACACGAACCAATTGGCTCGTTTTGTTCGGCGCGACCGAAAAATGGGTTACGTTCAACGGCTCCTCAAACGGCAAGCTTGCCTCCCGAACAATATTCCTTCCTCTCCTCTTCTCTCTCTTAAAATTTGTTAGTCCCAAGAAAAGGTAAGACGCAAACACACGACGAAAAAAAAAACACATTAAAAAATGCTGAGCCAAGGACAAACTGCTGCGGCCGTCATTTTTTTCATTTTACTTTTGGGAGCTCTTGCCATCGGCATTGCTGCTCTCGTTATTGCTACACAGAACAAATCGTCCAGTGAAAATTCTGCTTTTATGGCGCGCGTAAGCGCCACGAGTCAAGCGATTCCAACGGGTGGTGCGGGCACAATTGTATTGTTCGACACGTTATATGGAACTTCGAGTGGTTTTACCTATTCGGACGGAAAATTTACTGCGACAGAAGCTGGTGTGTACAACTTTGTGGGAAATCTGCAACTTAATGTGTCGGGCACTGGCGGTGCAGCGGATCCGTTAGCACCTGTGTCGGTATGGGTGAGCAAAACCAATTCGAACTTGAACTATGCAATCGACAATTTTGCACCTCTTGACAATAGTATTGTTGCAGGCAATAGTCAATACGCATCATGGTCAACGATGTTGCAGATGAGCGAAGGCGAAAGTGCCTGGGTCAACATTGTCAGTGGGGTCAATCAAATCATCGAATCGGGTGTGAATACATACGCGTCGATCGGTGTTCCGCGAGTGGACTGTTAAGTTTTTTCTTCTTTTCCCACGGGTTTTATGTTTTGCTTGTAAAGAGATAGTGTATATGCACATCAAAAAGTAAGAGAAAGCCTAAACAAAAAAAAAATGGAAGCTTTCGTTGCTGTTGCCATCGTGTTATTGATCCTCGCGATTGGGGCTGTATGTTGGATTGTTATCACGGTAATTCAAAAAGGACAAAAGCGACACAAACATCGTTCATCATCGTCAACGATTGATTATGGTGATGTTCATGCGGGATACGCAAATTTGTACAATATCGGCGCGCAGACAGGTATTACCGGGTATATTCACTTTGACTCTGAAGGGGTGTTGTCTGACTTTTTCACGGTCGGAGGATCAGGGAGTGAATTGACGTTTGGTACGCTCGGAGGAGGTGTTTATGAAATCAGTTACACTGTTACGCCATCGACTGGCTTAACTGGAACTTCATTATTTGGAGTTGAAAAAAATTCGATTCTCATTCCAGGATCGATGTTTGGCGCTGTCATCCCCGGTCAGGCGGACGGGTCGGTGTTGGTGGATATTTCACCCGGAGAAACAATTCGAGTACGCAATTTGTCGACGATGGTGTCTCTGGCAGAATTGCCGGATGATCAGGTCAATGCATCTCTAATTGCCGTTCGTATTGGTTAAAACATATATGTAACCTGTTTTTGTAGTAGATGAAACGATTTATATTGTTCTTGCGTCATAATAACTTCTGTTTTTTCGAGTACATTTTTTTGATTCATGTTTAAAAGAAAGCCGTGCTGGTGAGGAATAACTAGAATAATGTTTTCTCCTTTACATATTAGCGAACACAAAGAGTCGAGTGCAAACACAAACAACACAAACACAAACGACGACACAACGATTCATAATTTAAACGATGATCGTGTCTTGATCGGAGCGCCGCCGGACGTGGTCACCTATCTGGCATTTTCTCCGAATTCTCGGTTTGTGTCCGCTACATCATGGGCGAAGCAGATGCGCGTGTGGGAACTCAAAGGCGAAAAAGGCGAAACCAACATACCCAGGTTTAATTTTAATGCATTTGATGTTCCGCTCTTGTGCAATGCTTGGTGTTCCAATGAACATCCCAGCTTTGGCATGCTAGACGGAGTGGTGGCCTTAACGAATATCACAACTTGCCAAACGCAGCGTTTGTACACTCATGCCTCCGCGGTATCTACATTGCATTATATTCCGGAGTACCAGGCCCTTTTATCAGGATCCTGGGATCACACCGTTAAACTGTTTGACGCACGCAGCAATCGAGTCATTAAAGACACCTTTTTGTCAGATGAAATTTATTGTATGGACGCTCAACAACATATTTTCCTGGTTGGTACTGCAGATAAGGAAGTATCGACGTGGGACATTCGTAAAATGGATAAGGCGTTGTGTGGGGAAACCATGAAAGATTCGCTCCAGACCCGCAGTGTTGCGTTAATGCCAGACTTGCGTGGATACGTACAAGGGTCAATCAATGGCCGTTGTTCCGTCTATTATTATTACGACGACACTGATCATCATCATGACAAAATGGAGAACAATAACAACAAAAACAAGAGCAATTCGTATGGATTTCGATGTCACATTCGTAAAATTGGAAACGTTGTTGAACTGCATGCAGTGAATGCGGTAAAATATCACCCGACGATTCCAAATTTGTTGGCCACATGTGGATCAGATGGAAGATTTTCCTTATGGGACACGGATTCACGAATGCATAAAGGTTCCTTACCGTTTAGCTTAAATATGCCAATCACGGCATTTCAGTGGGCACCGGACGGTAAATCTGCCGTGTATGCGGCCGGTAATGATTTTTCCAAAGGGACAACAAGTTCGTTCTCAAAAATTTATTGGCATGCATTGGAAGAAGCAGAAGCGGAAGGAAAAGAAAACAAAAAGAAATGAAATTCTCAAATCGTTATGAATTGTCTTGCGCTTTAATGCCTTTTGTGCTGAACACCCCCCAAGATCAATTTCGTCCTTGGATGATTGGGGCAAAACCACTCGAAGTCTTTCAAACTGGGGAGTTAAATCGTTGCATTTGGTTGCTGGAGCAATGTGATATCTATAATCAATCGGATCTGGCTGACTGTATCCCGCTTTTGTATCACCATTACTGGAACAAATTGTTATTTATGTTTATCATGTCTTGCGCTCGCTTGCCGTACTCCATTTCGATCCTCTTGAAACGGGCAATCGATGCTAATTCTTCTCTTGTCAATATGATATTGCGCTATGGCAAACGTTTTGGTCTGGACATGGAGCATGACGAGAATAGTATTGATCTAGTTTCATATTGCATCCAACACCCGGTCCGACACGTTTTATTAAAAGTGCAAGACATCATGCATCATATTTCCAATAAAAAACTCGGTGACAAACGATGGATTGCGACTTTAACACTCGCTGCGACAAAACTGAAAACTCCTGCAGTCAATCGCTGGGCACGTATTGCGTTTAACGCGTTACTTGAATATGCTGATGTAAAAGGCGATGGAATTATACTTTCTAACTTTCATAGAGGAGAAGAAGAAAGAGAAGAAAAAGAAGAAGAAGAAAAATTGTGTGAAACGAAACAATGTGAAACAAAACAATGTGAAACGAAAGATCATTTCTTCTGTCAATCCTTTGCGTGTGCACCAGACTTTTTTGAAAAACGATCAAAACAAGCAGAATACATGCAAAAACAGCTGAAGGTCGCAAACGATACAATTCAACATTGCTTGGTTCCAGAAATTATGAACATGATTTGTTCGTTTTACGTATCATCTACGTTTCGTGTTTCACGTTCGAAAAAAAAAGTAAGCGACGGTGAAAATGTCTACGACAAATCCATTTGTGATATCAATTCATGATGAAGATCCACCAAGCATTGATGTGAAAGACCAACGACTTATGCTATGCATCGTCATATTATGTTTGGGTATTGTCATCATGCTTCTTCCATTCTGGATTTGCGGACAACAGATGAAATTCACAGAAACCTTACTTGCGTTTTCTGTGTTTGTCATTCAATTTGGATACTTTTTTTGTTAAATGTCTTTTAAAATCGTCGCAAACGAATGCGGTGCTATCTGTGTCAATGACCCCATCTTAAATCCTGCTGCAGCGCATGTGGTCGCGAAATAAATTCTGCCATCGGATGATTCTTTTTGCTTGGAAATGTTTTTATTAAGCCATTGCATAAATTTATGTGAAAATCTCATAATTCCTTTTGAGCAATTCCAGTAGGGCGCCGCAATTTTCATCATGGGCAACATATGCAAATGAGCCCCCAAGAAATCATGGTCGTGCTTGCTTTCAAAGTAATCGAAAAATTCTTTCCATTGGCACGTTGTTGGCGTTTGGCCAATTGTATCCTGGACCATCCAAACGTACCGATGCTTCGGAAATGGAAGTGAATGTTGTAAATAGAATTGATGCATGCGTTTCCACCACAAAATAAGCATGGTTTCTAGGCTGGTGCCGGGAAGATGCACGGGATTTTCGGCTTTGCATTGAGCATTATCAAAAAACAAAATGTGGGTTTGCATTTGAATGGTTAAGAGTTGCGATGGCGTTTTACCGCGTTGTATAGTCTCCGGAATCTCGCTGTTGACCAACATCCAACATGTACTCGCTCCACAATCACGTTTCAGTTGTTCCCACAAACGTTCGGATTCCGAGTCGAACCGTGATGCGCACAGCACAATCCAGTCTGCACATTTTTGATTCGATTGAACCGGATTTAGTTTTTGCGTGTCCTTTTGTGTTTCTTTTTGTTGTGTATCCTTTTCTAAAAGCGGTTGAGATGTGTCCTTTTCAGTCGCCTGTATGTGTGTGCCTCGAATGATTTCAACATTGGTTTCTGCGCCGATGTCATTGTCCTCTTGGCATCGTTCATGTGATCCTTGGTGCTCTTTGTAGAACACCAGATCAGGCCGTTCCATCATAATAATGTGGCAATGTGCGTTATGAATGGATACCGCGACAAAAAAGTAGTTGGGTAACCTCGGCAACGTAAACACCGCCAAAGGTCGTATTCCATCGTTTGATACCTGGTGGGTCGTTTTGAAGGCCGTCTCCATTTTAGAATTTTTACCGATCCATGTCCAAAGATGTTTGTTGTACTGCAAAAACACGTAATAAGGTAGATAGTGTGGTGGTTTTGTTTTAACCACAACAGGCGGGTAGACCATTGTTTCATTGTCTTGATTTTCTTTCTCTTTTTGTTTCTCTTTCTCTTTCTCTTTTTCGCGTTCTTTTGGTTTCTGACTCTCTTCAAAGGACTGCTCGTTATAGAAGGTGGCATTGAATGGACGATTCCACCAGATTTTTGTTGCATTTGCGTGCTTTTTCGAATAAACCCACGGGTAAACTTCACTTTTGATCAGCGTCCATTGAGATTGATGATTACTCGTTTTTTCGAACAGAACACGAACCAATTGATTCTCACGGTTTGCAAAGCCGTGCAAGAATGAAGACTCCATGCATGTGGATTGTGCAAGAATTTGAATATTGGTGAGCCGTTTGAGTTCTTTTAACGTGGTATCGTCAAACGTCTCAGTTTGCTTACAATTCAATGTGTGCGGTACGCTGCCTATTTCAAAGACATCAATTGAAAACTTATATTGTTCTTTTAGGGTCAATGCATGAACATTCGTTTCAGATGTCCATACACAACAGATGTGGACGCCAGGAGAAAAGGAAGCCGACAAATACACGATCATCTGTGCTTGTGTTTTGTCTTCGATGTTGCTCGGCACGGTAGTGTTTCCGTTCACTGCTTCTTTTGTTTCTTTTGTCTGTTTTGCATCGAAATGTCTTGCTTCTTGTTTGTTGTTGTTTTTGTTGTCTTTGTTGTCGTCGTTGTTATCGTTCTTGTTATTGCTAATGTCTTTGCCTTCCTGTTTGTCGTGCCTGTCTTGTTTTTGTTCCTGTGCATGTATTTGTTTGTCTTCTTCATTTGTTCGAGTTTTCCAGTGTTCATCGCGAAGAATTTCGTTCCATTCGGTTTTCCACGGGTAAGACGAATCCAACGCACCGATTTTTGTTTGCAGTGCCTCTCGCACATCATTCATTTGAGGAGTGACAACAATCGATTTGATGGACTTCAGGACCAACGTCGCGTCTTTAAAATGTTGTAATGCAATTTCTTCGTGGGGATGTTCGACTAGATGCGCGTACGCCAAAAGTAAATTGCGAAAACACGCCTCCGCGCCCGGGTTTGCACTGATCTCCGTCACCAAATCTAAATATAGAGCATTATCCGTCCCAACCTCTAACAGTTTCGAACACGCGTGTTGCAAGTATTCCATAACGTTTCTTCTCTTCACTTCTTATAGGAGAAAAAAACACACGAAAATTAACCTTGCATGGAAAAAAAATCGGGATGTTAAAACCGTCGACAACGCAAATTATCCTCGGATTTTGGACGTTGGTGATGGCACTTGCTGTAATGATACTCGTCTGGCTGGTAGGAGACAGTATTAATGGTACGTACCTCGGCCCGCAACTTGTGATTGGAAGTCTAGGATTTGTGATTATTGTGCTGCAAATTTGCCAAATTGCAATTGTTGCCTAACAAACGGAAAATGAAAAAACCAAAAAAAAACACAAAAAGAAATGATCAGACTATGGCAAAACAACTATCTCGAAACAATCCTTTCAAAAAACTTGTGAAAGACAGATTCAATATTGCTTTTCAAGTCCTTTGACGATAAAAACTCGATATCAAATCTGTGCTGATCGTGGTACCTTTGCAATACACCGATCACGTAACTTTTGGTTAAAGCTCGGCGGTATGCTCGGTCCCGTTTGTTCATGATCAAACACACGGGAACTGTCGATGCGTTGAGTATCGGTTCGCACTGACACCAATCGTTTGGCTCACTTGCATCGAGCACGATACACACAGCATGCACTCCCTCTTTCACCGGTTCGTAAAAAGACGACGAAAGCCACGCGTGACAACCAAAACGAGTGACCACAAAATTCTGATACACGCATAGTTTGTTTTGTGTTTGGTTTTCGGGTTTAGTTTGGTCATCATTTGGCTTCTTTTCATGTTCCTTGTTGTCACATTCCATTTCATCTGCTTTCAATTGCCGTAATAATTTTTTTTTACCGGATGTTGTACCTCCGTAGAGTTGCATGTAGACATTCGTTGTGGCTTTGGAACGAATGTATCGATGAGCATTCTTCATCCATTCAAACATTTTTTTTACTCTGGTGGTCTCTTACTGTGGTAAATATTCAAAGAATAACCCACGCGGGTGTTTTTTTTCTCAATACAAATAAGACGAGAATGATTCGTCAACAACAAAAACAAGAAAAACAAAAAGAACAAGAACAAGCACAAGCAGGCGAACCATGGAGCCGATGGGAACGCATGATTTCCGGGATGGAACAGATCAATCGTCTTGTTACGGCAGTCTTGGGTATTGCTTCTATTTTAATCGTATTAATAGTGACCTATTCTGTGTTTCAACAATTTCAGCCAAAGGACGCAAGCATTCACGAATGTGCAACATGCAAAAAAACTTTTGTTTGCAAATCCAAAGGAAAACTAAACACTAAAAAAAAAATACACCGCTTCAAACGGAAGACGGTTCAGGTCGGATCTTTCCCACTTGAAGTTACGAAAACAGAAAACTCTCAGGATTTCTGCTGCGGAAGCGAGCTTCCAAACGGTGATCGATTGCGATTTTGCAGCTTTCCGTGTTATATAGCGACTCAACAAACAGCGAACAACAAAAACTGACCACATGCAAACACCACGAGAAAAAGAAACGTCTAAAATTGAACAAAAAGAAGAAACGAGTAATAAACCCGCGGGTAAAAACGTATTGAAGGTCATACAATCTGTCGCGTTCGCAAAAATTAAACAATGCGTAGAAAACAAAACATTGCATTCCATTCCTTGCTTTGTTTCCGAAATACATATGGAAGAATTGTGGGTCATTTTACGCGAAGAAATTCTCACAACTGGCACGTTCACGGAGAAACAAGCAGAGAGTTGCACCGGTTTATTCGCTCCATCCGAACTTACACAAACGGTTTTGGCGACAGTCCGAGATCAAATGGTGAAAGAAATAAAACAACTGTTCTATCGTGCGTATACCGGCGATCAGTTTGTGTTCATCAAGATTTCGAATGAACAAACAAAAAAACCTTGCCTGATGTTACTTGAATTGGGAATGTTGGTCCGCGATCTGAACTGTTTTACGTCTTTATCCAAAACCGATCGGCAACCATTCGTGTTGTTTGATTAATGTAAACGTCAACAAAAAAAAAGAATTTATAACGACACATTGCACAAAAAAAGAACCATGGTGGAAGAAACAAGAGGTACGCTGGTTAAATTGGATTTGGATGGGATGGTTTCTTCCTTGACCAATGCGACCGGCACGAGTGACATCGGTGCAACAAAAATAGTACCAGGTAAAGATGGGGGCGGCATCGTTTTCATCCAATCTTCTTCTCCTGTTTCTTCTACAAGAAGTCACGTTAATTACACAAAGCCCCCGAATGAGAATGATCTGTTTCCGAATCCTCCGGAAAACCATCCTTATGAAAGTGAACTAAAGACTCTTCTCACCGTTCGGTCCTTGCCCTCCGAATCGTGGCAGACTCGAGAAGAACTTGATACATACTTAAAAAAGAAATGGGCTTACGTGGCGGCGCAAAAAATTGTGATAGAATATCCCGAACCCTTAAAAAATGTCGATTCAACCTATTCATGGGACGACATTGGTGCGGCACTTCATTTTCGTAAAGAAATCATCAATTCACACAAAAACAAAAACAAGACTGTTATGCAATTTTTTTGCCACAGTCTTTTGTACAGGGCGATTCGAGATTGGAGTAGTGAATATACATGGCGTAGATTTTATGCAAAAGTATGGTTTGACGATTCAGATGTTCAAGCATTTATACTCAAAACAGCATTTGAGCTGTCTGAAACTGCTCACGCCAAATGGTCTACCTCGGACATGTGTCTAACTCTTTCGGGTAATCTGGAAATTTTGATAAACCAATGTGCCATCGCCGCTGAAAAGAATTCCAAAGCATTACATGTTCTGTGTCGTAAAACACTCGCCTTGTTGACAACCAAGTCTCTCAACGAACGATGTGTTTTCAATGGAGTCATGCAACATTTAAGAATAAAACACGACGATTACTGTCGGAAAGTTCATGCAAGACCGGACCTAGCGCAAAGCGAGGCGAGTGAGTTGATGAACACGTGCAGTGGAACATGTTATTTGGTGAATCACATTTTATTGCCACGAATTGCCCACGACCGATCTTCAACAAGCGGGATCGTTTTTCGTGTTGATGAAATCGAGGCACTAAAATTGTTTGTGAAAAAGATAACGTTCTTGGGGCCTGTCTCATTTCACCAAGCGGTAGTCAAAATGACAAATGCTATCGTCAAAGCCCAATCTAAATTGCTTCCCTACACACAGTATTGCTCCGAACGTGCGGCTTTGGGTTATTCGTTCTGGTTGCCCCTCGGCATACCCAAATTCTATTGTGATAAGATTCTTGCGTTTCTTAAGAAAGAATGAGGTCTGTTGCAATCGGTGGTCAATCGAGGGAAATTACAAACGCGTACATGTACAACGAAAAGAACACACAAGAGAGAGAAGAGAGATTCGTTTTGTTGTTGTTGTTACTTGGTTGTTGTTACTACTTGGTTTTTCTCATTACTTGCCTTTGAGCACCCATGCCACCACACCAGCACCGACTGCGCTGAACGTCATCCACGCTGCGGTTTTTTTGTCGATACGCCATGCTGCCCATTGGAGAAGGACACCAGACATGGCGCCGGACAATACGTACGCCACAACGTGGGCACCGTATACGTTCGGAGTGCGATGCACCAGAGAAACGCCCAATCCAGCGGCAGCACCAATCGCGGCTAGCGGCGGCATGGGAAAAAACAAGCTTTCCGACTTGTCATCATTGTGTGAGGACATGACCGATTTTTAGGTGTCTGCACAACAACAAACAGGCCAAACATCAGGAGGAAGCAAAGCAATTGAGGGAGAGAATTTGTGTGTGAATCGAAGCGAGTCGAAAGGTGGATAAACAGATCGTCCGAGCAGGATTAAAACATTTCGTTTTTTTTGAGTTTCTCTGCGACTTGTGCGTGAAGCGACTCTTCGTACTCAAAGCGAGTCGGGAGCAGAATCGAGTAGCTTTCTTGGAAAGGGCCAAAGTCACGTTCGTACTCTTTGATTTGTTCACGCATCAGTTTCCGAAATGTGGGATTTCGCCAATGCAACGGGTGGCGCCCTTGCGGGCTCTTCTCCATATACTCCTTCATCTCCTTTTCCTTTTTTTGCTGTTCGTCTTCTTCTTTCTTTTTCTTGTCTTCTTCCTTTTTCTTGTCGCTCTTGTCCGCGTCTTCCTCTTTGGCCTGCTGTGCACGAATTTCGGCAAACTTGATGTCCACATCGGCAGGAGAAAGGAACGACGTTTCAGCTGCCGCGGCCATTTCGGTTTTAAGTTGACCTATTACAGAGAGAGAAAAAAAGTGAGGACGAGGGCGAGGATGTACGTGTGTTCAAGAGCAAGAGTGGTTTTTGGTGTGAGCACAGGTGAGCATCATTGTAATAATCGAATCTATTTCACAGTCCGCTCATATAAAGTTACCCACGGATTTATTTGACGGTCACATCGGGACACGGACTCGGGATGATAAAAGACGACGGAGGGAGTAATGGTGCCATGACATACGATTCAATGACAACACACAAGTCCAGAAGAAGCTGCGTGGCGCGTTGAACGTTCAGCTTCAAGCCAGAGCGATACTTGTTGCGACGGGCGTTGATGCGAGTTTCGTCAGTGTCAGTGCCGGGTAATCGGTACGGCGACGCATCGTTATCTTCGAACGCCCGGTAAACCGCATTAGAAACAGCATTTGGTAAGTCGCGAAGCTTAACGTAAATCGGATCGTCAGAGCCGCGGACCATTGCAGAGTAGCAAACACCTCGCTCTCCTACAAGGGCAATTAAACGCTTCACGTCAGCTCGATCGGAAGCGTCTTCACCAAAGACATCGCGCATCGCGTTCTCTAAGTTCATTGATGCATCCTGAAACATGGGCGCGCAACTCCAAAACCAGTCGATGTAAAACGACCGCGTAATGTACATGACGTCCCATTGAATACACAGTCGTGGACCGGCGATCAGAACAGCATAAAGGAATTCGTTGCTCTCATGAACCAACCAAGCGGCGAGGGTCGTAGACGCGGGAGCCAACAGAACGTGCACGCTCCCACGGTCGCGAAGTCGTCCCGATGCTTCAGATATCGTTACTGGTGTCCCGCTGTCACTTAGAACACACATCGGCATATTGAGGTCTCCACCAAGGGCCACAAACAATCGCAGCGCCAGTTCCAGTTCGCGTATAACCCATAGCATGTTATGTCCGTTGTGCCGTGCTCGCCGCACAAAAAACAAGATGTGGCTGATGACCGTGTAATGATACCCCTGCATATTTTCTTCATGACACAACGGCCGAAACGCTGCAGTGTTGAGGTATGTTGTGCCATCATCACAGATGGAGTCAAGGCTCATGCCGATCGCGAGCAGTGGCCGCTCTTTGAGCGCAGCGAGTTCAGAGCAGAGCGCATTAACGGTATCACCGACTCTGATGTCATCATCACACGACAATTTGGCAATCGTCCATGAACGCAGCTCCTGCTTCTCGACTTCGAGTTTTAGCTTTGCTTCGTCACTCGGTTCGCCGCCCGATTGGACGCCATTCGGAACCGGCGCTACATTGTTGGATTTTTCACAACTCATCTGTCGCACGCGACACAATCCAATGTATCAGAATTGGGCTGAAACGAAAAGTACGGATTGGGCAAATGAAATAAAACGCGAAAAGTACGGATTGGGAAAATGAAAGGGTACTAAGGGTCAGTTGGCCATGTTCCCTCTCTCAACCCGTGCCAGTAATGAGAATCGGCAAAGGGCTGATCAGGTGAACTTACTGCTTCGTCTGCTTCGCAATCGCACTTGCGTGTGATTGCGCATTTGGGTTCGCAGCATCCCTCATGTGCCGGTCCATCTGGGTACTTGTATGCATTGCGGCGGTATTTCATATGCGTCTTGCACCAATGTACGCGAGCACCGCCAGTCCAACAACCATCACGTTTTGAGTGAGCTTGGTGTCCACATTGCGTGCATTTGGGTTGACATGCCGCAAGACAAGCGCCCATTATGTATCTGTGTGTGTGAACAAAACACGACAACAAAACACACACACACAGACACAAAACGCAGTGTGTTGTATGGGGGGAATGTTGTCACAAAAAAAGATGGATTCACGTGACACAAAACAGGACATGTCACTTCGTAATTTCACCGCGAATACGGCGAGCGAGTTGTATGTCTTTTGGCATGATCGTTACGCGTTTCGCATGAATGGCACACAGATTGGTGTCTTCAAAGAGAGAGACGAGGTAAACCTCAGACGCCTCTTGCAACGCCAAGATCGCTGTTGATTGGAACCGAAGATCATTCTGAAAGTCCAGTGCGATTTCGCGCACCAAACGTTGAAACGGAAGCTTACGCAACAGCAATTCCGCTGACTTTTGGTACTTACGAATTTGGCTTAACGCCACGGTCCCTGGCCGATACCGATGTGGCTTTTTGTTGGTGTTGCTGTTGGTGGTGGCACGCGTCGTTTTTTGCAAAGAGGCCGACTTGACCCGTGGGGCTTTTCCGCCGCGAATCGATTTGCGCGCGGTCTGTTTGGTACGAGCCATACTCGAATAGGGGAGGGTCGGATTGCTTTTGTTTTGTGTGTGTTGCGAGAGAAAACCGCAGCAAATTTTTTGTGTGGCACGATTTTTTGCAGCATAATTTGTTGCTTGTTGTGTTTGGCATAAAACAAAAAAGAGAAAACTCATTCGTCATTCAAAAAGAAACCAGCAACCATGCCGATAAACATTGGCAAAGCAAGGTTCAGCGGCAAGGCTCAAGGAACAATCTACGAGTCTGCGAACGCTGTTGTTAATGTCCATGATCTCAGCGTGGAAGAGGAATCGTCGCTCCACGTGGACACCCGATATGCATCAAAGCCAATGGCCGCGCAAGACGCACTGACAAGGGCAAATGGACCCAATGTCTCCCCCAATCAACAAGGACCCAATGCGGCTCAATCCGCGGATCAATCCGTGGATCAATCCGTGCATTCTGACGTCAAAGATGTCAAAGCCGATCTGCGATCTCTTTCTCATGCGGTCAGTACCATGCAGCGGGTCCTCGATGCGGTGGCCGATCAGATGGGTGATGTCGGTGGCAATGTGGCGGCGTTGGCCATGTCGGCTGGTGTCGCGTTGCCTATAATGGCGGAGAAAGACAAAGAAGTTAACGCTATCGGCAAGTCGATGGCGTCGCTCGACCTCGATGGGAAGAGCCCCCATCCTCACGCTCCTGGTGGCCCTTAGCGGTTGCTTGACCAGCCAACCAGGCAACCACTTGTTGTTTTCTTTACTTTGAAGAACACCGCTTTTTGTTCTGAAAGAACACCGTAAAAAAGTAAATCATACTACTCTGTCGTAACTTGTTTAACAAGATGGGGGGTGGAACAACTGGAACAACTGGAACAACTGGGACAACTGGGGCAACAAGCACACCAAAACAAAGCATGAGCAACGAACAAATTTGCTGGTGGATCTTCGTTTTTTTTATGATTATCATCGCTTTGATTGCGCTCACCTTTGCTTTGCTCGCGCATTTCGATTCACAATGCGATCAGTCACACAGAAATATCTGTCGCCGTGACGGACGGTTTTGTGGCGATGTAATTGTCGATTCTGAATTGCGTGTAGAAGGTACTGCGTACTTTGACGATGATGTGTTTATTACTGGATCAACCACGACTAAAAAAATTGTGACGCAAGGCCTTCAAACAAACGGTCTGCATGTCATCACAAGCACGGGCACGTTTGCCTTAAACTCAAACGTCAGCAATTATCGAGTCGACACTCCTGGAGTTAATACGTTGACACTCATTTTGCCTGCCGTTTCAACCTGTCCAGGAAGCGTATTGTGGGTCGCCATATCGCGTGCCGGGCAATCAAATACGGTAAACATTAATCTGAGCGCGGGTGACATGTTATGTAGTGGTTCCTCTCCTGGTACAATCATCAATCCCGCCTACACGATGCCTGTGATTTCCGGAAATCCTGATCAAGTTATGTTTACAAACGATTCAGTCAACGTATGGTTTGTTTCTGGACACACCTCTTAAATTGTTTGTTCTTTGGCGTCTACAGACGGAAAAGAAATTATTTTGTCTTGGGTACACATAATGAATTCAGCTTCTTCTTCTTCTTCATCTTTTTCTTCTTCTTCCCCGCGTTTTGCTACGACGCTTGCACGCGATGTATTCACACCAGGAGTGTTTATTGTATACTCCCGCGTGGGATTTGGATCAGCCAGGATGCTTCTGATTCAAGAACTGTTACATTGTGTGAGTGACAATACTCGAGGTGTTATGGTTTTTGAGCATCATGATGTTTGGGGGGGTCACGAATTCTGTTATCGAAATGTTACAATGGACAAGGGAGAACCACACGCCGTTCATAATGAATTAATTCTAAAAGCACGACGCGATGGTATGCGAAAACCCGCCGTCTTAATTATGTACAAATATCCTTGTGATTCGAAAAGTGCTGTCGATGCCTTGCGTCGACGTGCACGTGATTTCAACATAATTATCATCATTGCGACTGACGACATGAATTGTTTGAATTTGAGTCAGGTGGCCACAATTCTTATTGCTCCCGTCGTTTTTCACATGACATCAAAAACCCTTCAACATGCACTCTCTCTCTCGGACACCGATATAAAAGCGCTAAACAGTGAAGGTCATGCATTATTGCATAGCGCAAAACAACAAGCCATTTTACAATTTACAAACTCCTACGATTTTGAAGACAACCAGCGTCTTACATGGCAGGATCATGTTATTCATGCAACCAATATTTTGTCCGATATCGTTCGCAACGTCATCATAGAATATTTAAACTGTCTTCGATGTTGTTCCTCGTGTCGTCGCTTCAAGTCACTACGTGGTTTTTTCACAACATAAAAAAAAATGTTCTGTTGCAACAAAATATCCACAACAAGGGACGAGCTCGAATTGCGTTCTCCATGGTGTCCGATCACACTGGAAGAGCGAAAAGATGCTTATCACTCGGAGGGCGTTGGTGTGGGTACATCATGTACATCATACGAGCTGTTTTCAAAGAACTTGGATGACGGTCGTCTGCAACGGGTTGTGAATCAACTTCTTTGGAGTACTTGCGATAGTATCGAGTTTTCTATGGTCGAACGATTCCTACAGGAAATGTCTCAACATTCATGGTTTTGGAACGAACGGTTTACAAGGGTCTTTTTCGTCCTCATGGACAATCGACCCAAAAGTGAGCTTGTTGCACAACACTTCATAACATATCTTCTGTCTTTATCTTTGCTACCACGCTCACGTCGGATTCCTTTGACTTGGAAATTTTTTAAACGGTACATTGAAGCGAAAGACGTTAAAGACCGCACACAGTTTTTTTTCTATATCTTCAAATATGTCCATGAGTGTGGAGAGGTCAGTCTGTTTGAAGTTTTTCAGTGGATCATCACCGTCAACCGAAACGTCATTCCATCCTATCAAGATCTTTTGTTCCTTCTCACGCCCTGGACCGATCAAAGCGTAAAACTCTTACTCGAATCAAAAGGTACACTGGGTCTCTTGTTTTGCACATTTCTTATGGACCAACACCGGCAAAAACGACCATGCTTATTTCGAGCTGTATTAAAACAACTCAGAACGTTTTTGTATCTGAAGAAACATCGCACACGTGTTGAGCAACCCAATTCCGCAGTAAAAAAACAATATTTACGAGCGTTATGTGAACTCTATGAACGTTTACAAGAAGAAGAAAAACGCATTCGTGATGTGATTCGAGTGTTTCCTGCTGTTGATTTTTCTCAAGGTAACGAACTCATTTTGGAATATTTAGATTCGTAGTATGTTTTCGTGTTCTTGAATTTGCGTCCTTTTTCTTTTCCACCAGTTCTTGTCGTGGTTGTGGTACTCATGGGATATGATGGATAAGAAGGCGGTGCTTGCGTCTCATAATATGGGTTAGAATATGATGAATAAGGATATGGATAGGGATAGGGATAGGAATAATTGGGAGGATATGCATTCGAATACGGATTGGCGTAGTAATTTGTGGTGGTGGTAGTATTGTTTTGAGGCTGTTGTGAATTAGAATTCGCCAGAGAAGCGACCAACGCTCCGGTGGCTACACCCGTCAAAGCACCCAACGCGACAGCCTCTCCCGTATTAGAACGATAATAGCCCGGCGGATAATAGCCGCGATTGCGATAATAATATCGTCCGTTGTGTCCGGCCATACGCTTTTCTGTGCAGCGACTACATAATTGTTTTGTCATATTTTTAGATGATCGATACTCACTCACCGCACCTTAATTTTTTTTTCGAATTGTTTTTCGTCTAACTTTGCCACCATTTCAAAAAAGAGTAAATTGAATTTCATAGGCCCAATAAACCCGCGGATAAATATGGCTTACTACGAAACGGAGAACCAAAACGAAAATAAAAATGAAAACGAAAACGAAGATGAAAACGATGCGCAACTGCAGCGTGTGCTGTGGGAGTCGCAACTTATTACCAGACAGCAACGCCAGCCACAGCGGCGCGGCGCTTTGCAAATTATTGAGTACATGCTTAAAACAGAACCAGACATCTTTCAAGCCGCAACCATAAACCACCGGCGACCAACCTACTATACAAACCAAATGATATCAAATCAAAACTTACGACGCAAACGGGATGATGAATTTGTAATTTACCCAAACCCACAGCCACGGGCTTACAATTCAGAGTTCGCGATTTCGTACAAACCAACGGCGCACGATCCTTTGATTGAAAAGCAATGTGGAATTTCACAAAGCACGTTTCTCGCATTAACTAAAGATTCTATTCTTGGCCAAAATAAATTATCAAATCAAACAATGACAGTGATATGGTGTGATCGATACGTTCCAGGAGCAGGATGGCTGCGAAATGGAGACAGTACATTCGATCAAAACGAAGAAACGGAATTGTTTACATGTTCGTCGGTATTTAGCCATTGTTTACCAAACGAGCTTGCCTTTCAGTTACCATTGTCTCTCACCTCTGCATTGTGGATGTCAAACGTTAAATTACTTCGCACAAAAGACAGTGATATACTGCCTAATCCAGAAGAAAAATACATCACACCTCGGATCGGTACATGTTTTCTGCCCTGGATAATAAATGATTCTGGTAATTCTGGTAATTTTGGTAATGCGCAACTTTCTGCTGGCTCATCCAACAACAACAACAACAACAACGAATTCACACAACCATTGACAGAACAAATTGTCTTACTGCTCAACATCGCTTACATCCAAAATGTCACGGATATTATCATTCCTTTGGATCGTTGGTCAAAACACGGGGCAGCACCAGTCGAAATTGCTCAGCGGTTTGTACAGGGGTTGAATCGATTTGTTTCGCAGAATCCAAAAAATATATTATATCTCCGTGATCAATTGCGAATTACATTTTCCATACGACCAGAAGTGTTTACCGTGTGGTCTATGAGTTTTCAATCAGCATTTAATTCTGACACTCGGCACAAGGAGGATACAAGAATTCAAGAGCAAAAGCAACAACAGCCACACAACAATCAAACGAGAACCGAAGATGCGAAATCGAGAGAAGCTGCTCGTCGTCTTTTATACTTTGTTCAACAACAAAAGCTTCGAACTCGCGAACAGGAACGTCAATTGTATTTGCGTAGTCACAACAACAACAACAACAATTATGCAAAAACACTTCAACAACAAAAAAAAACGCATACACAGCAGGACGATGTCCCCTCCAACAAAAAGAAGAACGAAACAAAAGAAATGAAAGAGACAAAAGATACAACAACAACAACAAGACATGAAACAAAAGACAAAACGAAAGACAAAATGAAAGACAAAACGGGTAAACCCGTGGGTAAACTTATATCGTCAAATTATCTTCGTTCCACATTTTCGTCAAAACAAAAGCAACAAACGGCAAAACAACGTCGTGCATAATAATAATAATATCTTTATCTATTCGTTTATTTAATGCTTGTGCTCTTTATGAGATGCATGATGACGGCGATGTTTTTCATATTTTTCACGTCGTTCGGGTTTACCCATGGGTTTTTCCGTTTCGTTATGTCTGTCTCTGTCCGTTGCTTTTTCTTTTTCCTTGCGTTCTGAATGGGCTGAGTTTTCGTGTTTTGTGCTGTGGTTTGGTTTTTCGTATGGTTCCGTTGCCAATTGCTGGGAAATTAACTCTCCGATGGAGGATTTGCGTTCGTTTTTCTGTTGTTCATAGTATTTCTGTTCATAGTGTTTCTGTTCATAATCACTGATTTCGTTATCATCGTTATCAGTAGGTTGAATCGCTTTTCGTCGTGTTCGATCGTTTTCTTCGACCCGACGAGATGCATTATCTTCTTTTCGGAATGGTTCCTTTGCTTTTTGAATTTCGCGTTCTTCCATTTCTTGATGCTTGACAAACTCAAGGCGTTGCGCGAGTAACCGCTGCAAAGGGATTTTGTGTAATTGCACCCACTGCTTGTTCAACGAACGCCATACGTTGTCGGATGGATATGCTTGGGCGTCATGAAGTGCATCACATAATTGTGCAACATTCATCTGCCTCAAGACATCAGAGTCCAATTGAAGCGTTTGCATGCACCATGTTTCGAACACTGAATCCAAACGAGCGATAGATGGTCTTTCTTGTCGTTCTTGTCGTTCTTGTCTTTCTCGGTAGACAACATTTTCCACAACATCTTCCTGCTCTTGTGGCTCCTGTTGTGTTTGCTGTTCTTGATACTTTTGTTGCTGATGATGTTGATGTCGATACGAATGAATAGAGTCATCTGAGTACTGGGGCGTATGATCCATTTCGTTAGACTGATGAATAGGTGCTGGATGTCTTGACGTTAAAGCAACAATGTCTCCATGAGAGAGTTTTCGACATACATCGTCATATTTGGTGTCGATAGCTTTCAATTTCTGTTCAAACACTTGTGCGATATGTTTTGATTTTGCTTCAAGTTGATTGCGTTCTTGCTGGATGTCTTGTTCATGCTGTTGAAGTTCCATTGCAATTGCTTTTTTTTCTGCTTTCCTGGATTGCTGTGCCTTGTCGAGTAAAACTCGTTGCGATTGTTCAAGAGTGGTTTGGAATTCGTTCCAAGTGTTCATTGGATGTAAATGATGTTGTTGTTGTTGTTGTTGTTGTGGTTGTGCTTGCTGATAGTGTTGCGATCGTTGTTGCGACAAAAAATGCTGAGAATTGGAAATCGCAGCAGAAGGCCCCGATGTCACTGCTGATGATAAAACAGAAGGAGCAGAAGCAACCGGCTGTGGCTGTTGTTGCTGTTGCCCGATTCTACTTGCTGGTGAGGGACCGAGTTTCGTCTCTTTTTTATTACTGGTTCCAGAAAAGAATGACGTCAATAAATCCATGGCTTCTTTGGTACTGAAAGAAAAAAAAACCCGACTCTACTTTAAGCAATGGGATAACGCATTTTTCAAACCAAGAAAAAATCTTCGTTTGGCATTCACAAAATAATTGCAAAAAATGTCGGATAAGCTGCTGGCGTGCATTGAACAGGATCTACAATCGGGAGGTTCTCATAATAATAAAACCAGCGATGACGTAAGCCGAGAACTTCCCTCCCCGCCTCGTCTTTCTTCGCATGCACCGTCTAAAAAACGCAAGCATACTGGCTTTTTTACTGTGCATGAAAGCGAGAAACCCGTGGGTAAAGAGAAAGAAAGCAAAGAAACAAAAGAAACAAAAGAAACAAAAGAAATAAAAGAAATAAAAGATGTATCACGTACGTTGCGCACAAAAGCGGAGGCGATTCAACAACTGCAAATTGCTGAAGCAAAACTGTTGTATCTAACGCAGGACAACGAACAACTCAAGATACAATTACGAGGTGCATCAAACAAAATATCTGATTTGGAAACGCAGTTGGACGAATATCGCATCAAATTTGAAAAGTTTTTGACCGAAATGGTCGCAAAAAGTGAAACTCACAACTCTATGCTGATGGCACAGTCCGTCACGATTACGAATCGTGCGGTCGATGTTCTGTTGCCTTCGCCTTCCGCTTCTTTTTCTTCTTCTTCTTCTTCTTCTTCCTTCAAAGAAACCGAGAAACAGCACGAAGACCTCCGACGTCAGCTGATCGCGATTCAAAACGAATGCCAATCCTTGATTCCGGCCATTCCTTCACTCGATGACCTCCAAAAGAAAGATGTACAGGAACGATACAAGCAGCAGCTGAATGCCTATTTGAGTCCTTTTCTTCACAGTACTCAAACAGTCCGAAAGTCACATGTGGATCATTTGACATCGGTCTATCAACGAAATTTGCAACTGTTTCACGTAAATATTGAAAGAATTACTCTTTTGGCACGCCACGCGCAGTGGCAGAAAGAAAAACGACTAACGGAACTCAGTTTGTATTGTTTACAATGGGCAATGAGTCTTTTGGTGGAAAAAACAACCGAGCCCGAAATCACGTCTATGGCAAAGGAAAACGAGAAGGTAAAAGAAAAGGAAAACGAACGCAGGAGTAATCGTTTTACCAACAATACCACGTTAACATTGCTTTAATTTTCGGTCATAGACACATTTACAATTCAAGGAAATTGAAACATGAGATTGCAATCGACTCCAATTGTTCCATTTCACAAGAAGTATGTTGAGATGGCATTCTTTCAATTTTTTGTATCGCTTTGTCACCGTGAATGTGAACGGATGCATGAATGTTTCTCCAGTTGGTCGCGTCCATTGCTCTATCTTTTTTGAGATGTGTCCATTTCAGCTTTTGCTTCTTGTTATTATACCCTTGCGTTTCTTTAACATTGGTTGGTTCTTTTACGTCGTTTCTGTCAGTTGGTTCTTGCGTGTCGTAACGTTTTGTTTTGATTGTCTTGATTGTTTTGATTGTATTGATTGTTTTGGTCGTTTTGCTCGCTGCGTCGCCTTTTGCCTGTCTCGTCCTTCGTTGCTTTTGTTGTTGTGGTGGAACATTATTGCATTTTAAGAGTTTCGTTTTTGCAAACAGTTTTGTTCTAAAATGAGAGGCATCAGCGGCTTGCTGCTTGAGCATCTCACACACAGACACGATTTAAAAACCGATTTGTTGTGTTGTGTTCCACAAAAAAAACAAATGACAATAAAAAATAAAATCCCAAAAGTTGGTTCTGTTGACGGATTATGAAATAGATCGCGTCTATGCACGTACATGGGCTATGTTTGTATCGTATTTGCTGCACGATCCATTGCGTCCTCTGTACGGCGAAATTAGTCCCCAGCAATCCGATAAAATCTCAGCGGATCTTGGTAAATGGGAGCAGGATGTATATTCGCTGGTATGACGGGTTTACCCACACAGGTTTTACCTCACCAAACGTCCGGGTCCTCTTCGAAATCCCTGTACCGATCGATAATTCTTTGACTGAACATTATATTCGCGCAGTTGTTGCTGCTGCATCATGTAATGTTCATGGGTTAATTGCATATCAGTCAAATCACATGATAGCAACACGTCAGGTGCCCGAGAAGCGGAGGCGGAGGCAGAGGCCGCTGCAGGGTTCATATCAAACATTGTATCACAATCTTTAAAAATGTCTTTGTCTTTGTCACCAACATCTTTATCTGGTTCTTTTTCTTTTGCCTCTTTCTGCTCTTTCTGCTTCGTCAATTCACATTCTTTAGGCAGTAAAACGCTTTGCGTCGCATTTGCATCACGCTCTTTGATAGTGGGTTCACCGAGCTTGTCTATACAAGGTTGCGTACTTCCGTCTTTTTCCTTTTCCGCAACAACGTGTCCCTTTTCTTTGTTATGTGCTTCTTCTTCTTCTTCTTTTTCTGCTTCTTTTTTTGCTTTTTTCTCCTGTGCTGATTGCGTCGTCTCGTTTTTGTGCCGCTCTTTCTTTATATCAGCGAGTCCATCCTTCTTTGCATCAGAGCGGAGTTCTTCTTTCTTTAGATCAGAGAGTTTCTGCTGCTTTCCATCAGAGTAAAGTTCCTGCTTTCCATCAGAGCGGAGTTCTTCTTTCTTTAGATCAGCGAGTTGCTGCTGCTCTAAGGTGTCTTTCGCTGGAAAGTTGATGTCTTTCGCTGGAAAGTTGATGTCTTTCGCGTCGGAAAAGATGATATCTTTCCCTGGAAAGTTGATGTCTTTCGCGTCGGAAAAGATGATATCTTTCGCTGGAAAGTTGATGTCTTTCGTCGCATCAGCGCGTTTCCTTTTTTTTAATTTTCGTTCTTGTTGTTGTTGTTGGGGGTGTTTCATGGACTTTTCGGATTTACCCACGGGTTTAATTCTCGTATCTTGTCGATTTTGTCGAATGGTGATCAGACACGCCGTCATGAGACGCCCAAAAAGACGCACATTCAATGTCCGATCGTCTTCAGAAATTATATGCAGCAGAGGTTGCATGCCCGTAAACAGTACAATCAAACCAGAGAGCATCACTTCTGATGGAAACATTTCTTCAAGACGACGGACGACATCGTTGTGAATCCATGACATTTCTTTAACAAAATGTTTTCGATCACGAATGGAGTAGGTACCCACTGTACGGTCGGTCAGTGAGCGTTCATCCAATTTTGGAAACAGTTTTAATTGACGACGCAAAGATTCCGCAGAAAGAACTTTCGAGCAAATTAAAGCGAGCCAACTGCACGCGCAATTCTTTTGAATATTCGCCATTTTAGGCGAATGAAATGTCGGATGACACCACGCGAACACGATGTAAGCAATACTTTCCAAAAGAATTCGAGGGTTGATTTTCTTTATTGGACTTTTAATTTCAACGCTTTTTTCTCGTATTTTTGACACATGCAGTTGCATAAGACTCGGATGATCACTTTTGGCCGTATTCCATGCAGTGGACGGCACCGATATGGAAAATTGCATTTGATGCGTTTCATATGGAATCGACCATAACACGTACATGGCCAAATTGGAAGCCCATATCACTCCAGATGATGGATTTATATACTGCGGAAAAAGCGAATCTGCAATTGTATGATAAGGTCGGTCGTCAACAAATTTTACATCCATATCGTCTAATGAAACGAAACGATGAACTTGTAAAGTTAAAAGAATGCGCTTAGCAGAGTGCCAATCATCCTTCGTCGTTAAGTCATACGATGCAATGGTAATCCAATGGGCAAGAAATGCGGTGATAACACCAAATCGAATGTTTACGCGACGATCAAGGGTAGGATCGGATAAACGTTTGTGTACATGGCCGTAAACTTGCCGCCATTCATCTATTGTGTATCTTCCCAATAGATTAGCATGTGTGAATATCGGCTTATCAACGGCCGAAGAGATATGTGAGATGAGAACAGATTCTAATTCTTGATCACGATGTTTCTGTGATGCGTCCCGTTTTGTAGTTTTGGGTTTTTCGTGAGTTTTGAGTTCGTTTTGTGTTATCGCGAGTTCGTTTTGCACACGCGGTACATGTCCGTGAAATTGCACAAGAATTGCACAAGGGGACATTTTTTTCCCAATACGGTAGCCATCGCTTTCAAGCGTCTGCTGCGTCAACCATGTTTGATGTGCGCGACACGAATTTTGAAAATTGGCAGAACAAGCAGACGTTCGAAGGAAAACGTTCCACCATGAGAACAAGATGGATGTTGTGGCACTTCGTCGTATTTGGCCCTTTCGAGTGGATACGATAGTTGAAAGTATTCCCCATAGCCGTTCAAATTCACGGCTGTCATTCAGATATATCAGGGTCTGAAGTGTAATTGCAAGCATCAGATCCAATGACGAAAAGAGAGTAAAGATGCGACCGACGTTCTTGTGGTACACGTCGCTGAGATCAAACCAACACGGCACACACCAAAGTTTTGCGGCGGACCTGCAAGAGTTCAGCGTAGCATCTGCATTCGGTCCGACGAGAATGTCGGATTGCGAACTGAAGAGAGTGCTTTGACGTACAAGGACACCCAAACACGCAGCGAGTCCATCGTCATGTTCATGGTGTTTTGTTACAGGATCGCTTGCAGGCCTGGGACAACTTGATACAGTCGATGATAAGTGTGCTTTCAAAGCCATATCGGCCTTCGTTTTATATAGAGAGGACGAAAAAACCAAAACAGAAAGAGAAGGACAAAGTTTCAGAACAGTAAACCAACAAAAAGTTACGTTCCGTAAATATATCTGGATATATAAAAAAAAATATTATGTCCGCTTTTGCCCCTAAAGCTCCCTTGGCGCGTTTTGAAAAAGCACCTGATCCCCCATCTGCTCAAGTTGCTTCCTCTGAATTGTTTCCTTTTCTCCTCGCAAACACGAAAACGGCACCCAACAAGCCACCACCATCACATATGTTTCAAATTCAACAACAACAACAACAACAACATCAGTCACCGTTTGCACCCTCTCTCTTTCCTTTGTCACAAGTCAAATTTGCTTCTTTAATTACGGAGGACAATAAAGGGCATACCATTGTTTACAAGCAACTGTGTGCACAACCACAGTATGAAAAATTTCATCCGTTGCAGCTGAGAATGCAATTAGAATTCCCACATTTGTATGCTTTGAAACAAGCGCACGTTCAACAATTGCTCGAACAAAAAAAGCAAGCGGATCGACAGAAAGAGCGACAATATCGTGAATTGCTGTTTGGTGTGTCGTCTTGGTAAACTCCAGCGGGTAAATGTTCAAATCACTGCATCGCGAGAACTACGACACTTTATTTCCGATTTTCCGAATTATGGCGAGATACGGTGCGATGGCGTTCTCCAAAACTTTAGGGTCATCATACGTGGGTATCCATGACTCGTATCGTGTAACCAGTTGCAAAATAAGAGAGATGTTCAGAAATCGGGAGGCCAAAACCTTTTCTTGTTCATTTCGGCGCTCAGACCGAAGCCGCTGAATGATGCGTATGGTGGCGACCCATTGCAGGTAGGCATGAAAAAATTCAGAAGCCCGTTCGGGAACGTTCTGAATGCAATAACTCATCCAGCAGTCGATCGCATTTCCTGCGGGATGAAATTTTTCGAGCAGATCGATGCGTTCACCAAGCGTATCTTTGCAGAAGGCAAAGACAGCTTGAATATGCGGTGTGTAATTTCGGTGCCAAACGAGGCCCAAAAACGTATTTGCACCACCATTTTTTGATGGCCACCTTCTGGCAAATGTGTTCTGAGAACAACGAGTAAGGAGCGCCGAAAAGAACTTCGCATCGCCCCACGGGCATAAAGGAGTTTTGGTAGCGGCCGTTAACCACACGATCCTGTCAAAATCGACGTCCGTTCCGCACTCGTTCGAAAGGAGTATCTCCATGATCCAAGGGTCATTTTTGGTGAGAACCCGAAGCGGCTCATGGATTACCAATGCATGCCATGGAAACTTTGACAAATGAAACAGTTGAATGATGTATCGACGAGTCTCGACGACTGGATGATCACGAAGCATGCGCAACGCATCCTCCCACATCACGGTCCATTCAACCCGCGTGAGTTGGCTTATTTGATGCGGGGTGCCATAGCAACTGTGCCCATCCATCGGGTCGTGCATTTTTCTCAGGTAGTGACTCAGCGATCGCTCTTAACTTCGTGCGAACTTCTTGATCCAATGAACATTGCGCAGGGGCTGTTGACGTGCAACAACCCATGATGGCTTTCCGTTTTATTTTGAAAGACCGAAAAAAACCGGAAAAGTTGTTTGGGGGTCAAAGGGAAACGGTTAAAACCGATTCGATGACCGAAAAGAAAGATACATAGGAGACAAAAAACAAAAACAATGAAAAAGATAAAAAACATTAGGATTTCTTCGCGTTTTGGTCGTCTTTCCTTTCAACAGAATCTTTTGTGTCGGTTTTATCACTTTTTACTTCCGTCGTTCCCTGTTTGATTGTTTGTTTCTGGTTAGGGTCAAGAATCTCTTTGATCTTCTCCAAAGGCTGGCCTTTGATGAGAGAGGCCACCTTTGCGCATCCGAGATGCAAAAGTGACTTGATATCCAAATAATTGGCCGCGAGAATTAAATCGTAGAGTTGCTGACGTGTTTCACCAATTTTGTCGATGTAATCGGCGTCCCATTTATGCGGACAAATATCTTTCATCACCTTGGAACGCAGGGGCTTTTCAATGATCGGAGGTTCAACTCCCTTGTGCTCCTTCATGTAATCGACAACAAGCTCCAGAACTGCAGCGGTTACACCCGGAATAGGGACGTCTTCCGCTTTATCATCGTTCTCCAACGACGTTTTAATCAACGTGGAAATCAGCGCATGTTTTCGTTCGAGCGTAAACTCTTTGTTATCCTTCGACAAGATCTTCAAAGGCTTTAAGGACTGCTTATCATCATCCAAATCTTGGATGGACATGGCATTAGCTTTGGCCTCTTTCTGATCGCTTGATTCGTTCTTGTTCAACACATCGTTGTTGTTCGAAAACGCATTAATTACATTAATTACTTCGTTCTTGTTGTTCAAAGACATGTCTGATTCTCCTTCGTATCGCTTCCTGCGCTCGTATTCGATGATGGCTGAAATAAAAAAATGTTGCCTGATGAAGAAAAAAAACAATTTAGAAAAAACCGTTCTTTTCCTTGTTGCGCCTCTTGCGTTGTGTTTGTGCTTTTCCACTCCCACCGCTTCGTTTTTTTTCATGGGTATTAAACCCATGGGTAAACGTTTGCCCGGTTTGGATTTGACGAATTAAAGTCGTAAACGTACGACCGCCAATACGAATGGGATAGTTTGTCAAAGGATTGGTGACAAACATTTTGTTGTGATCTTACCTTTTTTTCTTAGTCGTCTTACGAATCAGTCCATGCATTAGTCGTCTGTGCACGTTGAAAGACAACATCCATGTTTTGTTTTCGTTTTGGTGGATGAACCCATGGGTAAAGTCTCTTTTTTGTCGTTGTGGTTTGTTTTGTGGTACTTTTTCTTTTCTTTTTCTAATTTGTCGTTATACAAGGAATCGATCTTGGCGATGTCCACTGGCCGCAGATCCACGTCAATTAAGTGTATGGTGTCAGTAATCTCTTGGTTCGCGTTTTCATCAGAATCTTTTTCCTGATAATGAAAAGCATCGGAATCTGCAGTTGATGTTGCTTTTTCTGTCATGTTATTTTTGTGTGTGTCTATGTATAACAAACTAGCGACTACACATTGGGAGGAAAATACAAAGACATATCTTTATCATGATCAAAACAAGCCTGACAGATGCAAAAATTGAACCGTTGCTTCATCGTTGACCCATATTTTTCGTAGCGACTCGGGATGCGTGAACGTTTGAGGAACGTTGATAAACTTTCGCCATGGTTGCGACGAAATGAGATTCTACAATACAATTTCGATTTGGTTTCCTTACACACGTGAGGGGTGTGATGGATCGAGTTGGTGCATCCCATATGATATAAAGATCTTGCATATGGCAGTTATAAATAACCCTCTTTGTCTATCTTTTTTTTAATTTTCTTTTCCTCATATTTGCGTTTCTTTTTTTTCGCTTGATCAATTTTGCAAATGGAAAATCCTTTTGCCTCTCCTTTGCATGTCACGACCACGAATCATCCGTCAACGACGAGGCGTGAGTGTATCAAAACATCGTACACGTCACGACTCGCTCACAAAACATCGGAACGACGGGAAATTAGTATTGCTTTACGAAAGGACAAACGCGACGAATTTCGTTTGCGACTTCGCGCACGATCCTCCTCATTGACAACCGCTCCAAAACAAGACAGTACGGATGCACAACAAACAAAAGAAACAAAGGAAACAAAAGAAACAAAAGAAACAAAAGACAACACGCGGACTCAAGACATGCAGGACATGGAGGCAGAAACTCAGCTCGTGTGCAAACGCAGCGATAATAAAGACGAAATACACAAGCGACGGGAACAATTCACTGGTACCCTGCAAAACGAACTGGAACTCATGTTACGTCAGAACATGTTTTCATCACACAATTTGCAGACTCTTCAAACTCACCTCTCCAACGCGATTTCATTGGAGAACGATGATGATCATTTGCTTTCCTTCAATCCAGCTTTATTTGCATCCATCATGGACTGTCTAAAACGGTGTATTGACATCCTTCGGTGTGCGCACAACATGCAACCCGACTATCGTTTAGCATCGTGGGACACGATCAAACATATATTTTGGTGGATGAAAAGCAATTTGGAGTACATGACCGACACTCAAAAAGAACAACTCGAAGGCAAATATCACATCTGGCAAATTGTTTGTACCATCATTACCAACATCGACAAGTTGTTTCATGGAACGACAGAAATCGAACGCGTCAAGCTTCCACTCCTCACGAGTGGAGTATACATCTGCACCTTATTCGTTGAGATGGATACGACCCGGTACGCGGATTTTATTCTCGGTAAAACCGCTTTTGTCGATCAACTGATCCAATGGTTGACGGAGTACGGCTCAAATAAAGAATTTACGACGCATGCATTTTTGTGTTTCCAAGCAATTACCGAGGGGGCTGGAACCATTTCGTATGCACAGTTTACCAAAATCATCACAAAAACATGCCCGTTCTTCGCCGCATATGCGAAGCAAATGTTGTGTAACCAAGGAGACGAGATGACACGTTTCATTGTGTCGTGTTTCTTGAAGCTCCTGGCCACATTCGTGGAAAAATGTGTGCTTGAAGCCAACGATGACGTCTCAGCATTTTTGGATGCCTTGATCAAGGCCAATAACGCATTTATTGCCCGATGCATCGTGACATTATTAAACAATGCGAATGGAATTGAGAAAATCAATGATGAAGCAATCAAACGACCACCAGCATACTATTCGTTGCTAGTCCTGGAGCGAATGACATTACCGATGGATGTAAGACCAATCGAATTTTGTATGAACGAAAGCAAAGGTCGTTTTTGGGATCATTTGGCGTCGCTGTGTTTAATTGACACAACGAACCTCATGAAAACCTTACCATCGGGTGCATGGAGGACGGAACTGCATCAAAAAACAGAATATGCGATTCTTTTGTCAAAGCTTGTTCTAAATTACATTCGCTCACACTCGACAGCTGTCGAGTTTAAGGATCATGTTCAAAACATCGAAAACGCGCAACTCATACAAAAACTTATGTACATGAATCTACCGTTGCCAAATTTAAATCAGCTATTATTTGAATATTTGACATGTCCACAATCTCGTGATTCGGCGATTGTCGCGTTAGGGGAACAGCCAATCTTGTACCAAAACGTATTGAAAAAAGGATTACGAAGCTTGTGTTCCGATACAATTCTTGATACGCTTGAGAGTATTCTTCAACTATTGCGTCGTCGTGAGACGTTTTATTCACAACAGTTTGAAATCTATGGAATTTGGAACGAAATTGATGTATTGCAGAGTCATGAAGAATATCAAATCAGTGATACTGCTAGCCTTTTAATGAATACATACCAAAGTGATACTGTTTTGTCGGACTGTGATTCTCGTTAGTCGGTAAGACTTGGTCCCAAAAACGACACTATAAAAATACATAAGAGACGATCATTTCAAAAAAATAAGAGGAAAGAAATATGTCCTTGATCAAACATCAAAAGAAACAAATCCGAGTCAAAAAGGTAGCTGGCACTCCGGCCAAGGACGAAGAGACGGCGCGGTTGTATGAGCAACGCTTTAAAGAAGCGAAAGAAGAAGGCCGAAAACAAGGGCGTCAGGAACTTGCGAACGAACATGAGGCAAGACGTATTCACGCAATATTTGACCATCATCGGCATCCTATTTTGTATCGTCACCATGTTTTGCCTGCTCATTATATCCGATATATTCATTATGACAGGCCGCATCGTCGACGTCGACGCCATCGTTTATCATCGTCATCATCGCGTTCTCGTTCTCGTTCTCGTTCGTCAAAATCCCACCGTCATCGTAAAAGTCGCCATGGTGGAATTACCAATGAAACGAAAGCACTCACAACAAAAAAAATTGCCCCTGGGTTTACCCCTGCGTTTGTGAAATGCGCGGGCTGTGGTTGTCAATTTCAGAAAAATGAAGAAGATGATTACAATTGGAATTAGTTTTGCAAAACTAGAGCACCGCAGGGAGTGGCGGAGCAATCGAGGGTAAACCCGTGGGTAAACCCGTGGGTAAACGTGAAGCAACAACCGTATCAAAAAACGAATTTGCACCATCCGTTGCAAACAATTCCACCATGTACCTAAAAATGTCTTGTGTTAATGTTGCAGATTCTGAGTTTACCCGTGGGTTTTCTTTTTCGTCGGAGAATGTTTGTTCTTTTGTGTCCAAGCGGGTCGAATTTACCCCAGGGTTTAAAGGAACCAAGCTTGTTGGTTGAACGAACGAATCAAGATTTGGCGCGGAATTTAAAGAGGATGAGTTGAATGACAGACGAGAATTTGAAATTGTTGGATCAGGAAATCTTACAACGTTTGTGCCAACATTTGTGCTTAAAGCGGTATTCATGTCGGCCACAGGATTTACCCCAACGACGAGCGCCGAAAGGACAGCTGCTGCACCAAGTAAACGCGATGTTATATTGGCGCGCGCATCAGAACGAGCACTTGACAATGATGATAGTGGTGGTGGTGTTGCCGATATAGGATTTGGATTTGAATTTGGATTTGAATTAAAACGTTTGTTTTCCTTTTGTTTCCGTTCTTTTTGTTCTTTTTCTTCATGTGCCACACGATCAATCTTTTCTTTGACTGAAAAGAGGCATTCGTTCAACTGAGTTTGCAGACGATCACGGTCGCGTTCAAATTCAATAATTTTTGATTTTAAATCATTGATATCTTTATTGAGCTGTTCTTTCTCCGCTACACACTTCTCACATCGCGTGCGTTCGTTTCCAATGATGTCATTGACTAGTTTATTAGAAGCCAACTCTCTGTTTCTGGCTTCACACTCTGCGAGCAAGCGTGCTCCCGATTTGTATTGATGTTGTAATGTTTCGACTTCCTTTTGCGATATTCTTGCTTCTGCTTTGGCTCTCGCTAAGTCCCTAAGAAGATTTTTGTTCATTAAATACAATGGAGATTTTTCATCGGGTGTTGCTTCTTTTTGCTTGAGCTCTTGTGGGCGACTGTTTTTCAGGATTTGATTTTCTTCTTGTAATTGTTTAAATGCGCCGTTGATTCGATCATTCGATTGTTGAAGTTCTTGTATTCTCTCGTTTTGCTTGATCTCTTCTTGTCTTTGATTCTGTCTCAAAGCAACATTTTCTTCACGCAGTTGTTTTAATTCAGCATTAATTCGAGTGTTCGATTGTTGAAGAACGGCCATTGTTTCCTTCAAGGCTCGATTTTCATCAACAAGGCGTTGCTGTTCTTTTTGTCGTATTTCATACGCAACTCGTTCCTGTTCTTTTTGTTGTTCTTTTTGTTGTTCTTTTTGTCGAAGTAGTTGTGTTTGTAATGGCTGTCGTGAACCTACGCTTTCTAATGCATAACTATTACTGAGTGGATAACTATGTATTGGATAAAAAGACCCGGGTTTACCCACGGGTTTTAATCCCTTTAAGTGATCTGTTCCGACTGCTGTCTGAATTTCGGGCGCTGCAAAGAGATTCTGTTGAGAACTTGCCACAATTCGTTGCTCCTTCTTCGCATCATAATGCAAAATTCCCAAAATCTGTTTTTGTTGCTGAACTGCGTCAATCAAATCGGGATCAAAATTCGCATCATTCCGATCGATTGCCCTGACTTCGAGTTGCGGGTAACGTCGTGCCTTTGAATCGGCCGAAACTCGAACCCAATTCTGTTTGTCTTTGACAAAAGTAGGCATAGAGATTGATTTTTTTTTGCCTCAACACTCTCTTACATGTTTTACTGATTTCCGCATCAACTCATTCAAGATACGCAGATATGAGCACCCATTCTTGCCACCCGAATGTTGTGATGACGTCTAATATTGACAGTTGTTGCATATAATTCGGATTCGGCTGAGCCACAGGTCGTTTTTCTTTAACGTATTCCAAACTTTGCTTAACCGACCATTTGTGTTGCAAGACAAGATACACTAAAGCCACCATAACAGAACGAGATTTACCCATAGCACAATGAACAAGGACGCGTTCGTTTTTATCTGTCCGAAGTTTTATAGTATGAGCTGCTTGAATCGCTTTGGGAAATGCAAATTCATACAGGCTGTCATACAATGCGTAATGAAGAAAATCGACTGCGGTGCATCGCAGAGTTTCAATCGGTTTTGAAAATTCATAGGCCACGGAAATGACGCAATCGATATTCGCACGCTTTAACTCTTCGACATGTGAAGCATTCCAACATCCACCCACATAACAATGCGCAGTAAGTGGCGTCATATGCGATGATGAATCCATTACATGTTCCTGAATATCGGATTCAAGTTCGAATACATCACCACATTGAAGACATTCAAAACATTCGTCATTTTCATTGCTGTTCATGGAATTGTTTTTTTTGTTAGCCTTTTATTTGCAAATCCATTATTTTCTTGTTTCAGAAGAGAGAAATTCAAGAAAAAAAGGATTTGACATCAGCATGAGAAAAGGAGCAATCAATACACGAAAGGCCGATGTTCTGCATTCAGGCGACGCAAGAGGATCGGCGAAGGACACAGGTTTGAAAGAAAAAAAGCAAAAAACATCACTCGATGCGCACGCGATTTTTAAACAACGCTATGATGCCAACGAATGCGTATTCATTAATCCTCAAAAGTGTGTGATTTGTTCACCATTCAAAAAAATGATACCATTGCATGAATCCGAATGGAAGGCAAAATTTGGTTCGGCGGTCAACGCAAAAGGACAACGAAAATATGATTCGGATACAGCACAGTGTGTTTTAGCGGTAAGTTCTTTATCGATTGAAATTCGCCAACCATTAAAAGTTCTTGCCGTGCAACATCGTAAATATCTTCCATTTCAATGCTATCAAGAAGTGGTACACGAACCATTACGCCAACATCCTTTCTCTAATTTGGGCAGCGAGAAATCTATTGAACATTTCGGCAAATCGTTGGTGCTGAACGTGGAACAATCGTTTGATGAAAAAGAAGACAAAGAAGAAAAAGATGACAAAGACGAGAAAGAAGAAGAAGAGAAAGAAGAGAAACAAGAGAAAGAACGCAAGTCGATTGAGAAAATCGATTCATTCGATAAAGAGAATCTCGGACAAGAATTAGAAGGTCAAGCTGAAGGTCAACCTCTTCTCAAAGAACTGGAACATCCTCATGGAACCAAAGTTTACGAACTTCTTGGTGTTTGTTCTGAAGATACCCGAAAATTAGACACAAAGCAATCAGGACCGAAGCGGAAAGAATCGAAAGAACTAAAACACGACGAAAAGCCAACCAATAAAACCAAATGGCCAAGCCAAGCGCAAGACACGGTGGTATGGATACAAGATCAATCAAAATTAATTCTTCCGATGTCCGTAGCTACATTGGACTATTGTCTGCAAGCACACAAAATTAACGATAAAAATGAATTAGACAACGGGCCTGCGGGTTGGAGATTAATCAATATTATTGATCGTACTATGGTTATACCCGCCGAATGGTATCCTCAGCATCTGAAATCAGCTTTGGAAAAGGGCTGTGTATCATAAAAAAAAAGAAGGCACGGTTTGCTTCTTTACGGACATCTTTTTCTCTGCTTTTTTGGGGATGATCCATTGGTCCTCCTCCCCCCCTTCCTACCCCCTCGGCTGCTCAGTTAAAAGGATAAGAACCCGAAAAGTACTTTCTCTACTTTCGAGCATCCTCATATCAAAAAAAAAAACAAAATGGCTTTAGCTGATCACGGTGTTATGATTTTCTTCCTGCTGGTGATTCTCGGCCTGGTAATTGCTGCCGTCGTGCTCATCAGCATGAATTGCGGAGGCAAGAAAAAGAAATGCTGCTCTTCATCGTCAAGTAAATGCTGCAAATCTTCAACCTCGGATTGTCTCCCATCATGCAGCTCTTCTTCTTGTTGTAAGAAGAAGAAGAAGAAATGCAGCAGCAGCTCGTCTTCATCGTCTTCGGCGTCGGTATTGTGTCCACTTGTCTAATTTGATGAATTAAAATTGTAATAGTTTGTGTTGTCTTTTTTTTTCTGTTGTGTGTTAAAGCATGAGTTGAAATAAATGATGTAATCCCACGTTCGTGGATTGTAAAAACATGTTGTAATCCTGCTCATATTGTCGCCACGCCTCGTAAGCCGATTGAGGAATCCAATTACACATATACTGCCTTGTCAGGTCGCAAAGTTCTCGTGGGAAACCAGTGGCCTCATGGATGGTCTTTGAAAGACCTTCACGTAAATGAAGATTTGTTGTCGAATAAAACTTGCTCATAAACAGACCACCGTTTCCATAGCAACGGACCCAATGCGGGAATAATTCCGAAAGAACATATTCTGCTCCTAATAAATTTTGGTTTCGCTTTTGAATGATTCCAATAGCTGTTTGATGGTTTTCTTGGCGGGAAATCCACAAAAGCGCGAGTTTCTTTCTTCCTGCAATCAAGTCCATCCATTTTTGCGCCGCTCTGTAAAATAAATTTTGGTCTTGGCTTGAACAATTGGTTTGTGGTGGGATGGATGAAAAATGGCTCACAATGCGTCGCAAATGATCGTTGATTGTCATTTTCGCTTGTCCTCCTTTTTTTATTCGTTTGGTCGGCTTTGGTTTCTTTGCAGTAGTTGTTGCAGTCGTTCTAACTGCAGTCATTTTTTCTCTGCGGCGTTTCGTGCCCCGTTGCATTTGTTTTGATTCTTTTGTTTCTTTTGTTTCTTTTGTTTCCTTTGTTTCCTTTGTTTCTTTTTGTTCTTTAATTTGAGCAGGTTGATCTACATCGATCATTCTATGCATCGTCTTTTTTTTTTGTTAAACCGTCCCCTTTACGAATCGCGTTCTTGATATTGATTTTTTATAATACGCAACAAAAAAAAACAAACAGAAAAAAGAGCTATGCCGAAACGTAAACGAGATGTTGAAACACACACAGGCAAGAATCCAAAAACCAAACAGCAGAAGCAAACAACCAAACGCGTTCGCAAGCGAAATGAAAAAAACGAAGAACCCGATGAACAAGATCATGCGGAAATAAACGAAACCTACGATAAAAAAATCGAAACAGAATCGGACGTATCAAGTGAAGAAGAAGAAGATGAAGAAGAAGAAAAAGAAAGCAACGAACAAGAATCTGACTCCAATGAAGGAGATAATGAAGAAACGATCGATTCAGAGAACAAACAAGAGACACCACAACCTGATCATCAAAAAGCAGATTCAGGTAGTGAATCAACGGAAAGTGAAAACAGTGAGACGGAAGGTGATTCTACTGACTCCGAACATTCCTGCTCCGAATCAGAAACTGAATCCGAAACGGAGCGGGATCAAGAAGAGCCAGAAGCAACAAAACAAAACGCTACAGAACGAGAACAAGAACAAAACAAAGATCACAATGACGCAAAATCGTCAAAACCCAAACCAGCGCGAGACAAACCTCATCGTAGGAAACCAATGTCCTTATCGGCATTCAAAACCACCTACAATCCGTTTCATCTGTTAGATCCGATTAAGCGGAAAGAAATTTGGAACAATCTAATGTTAATGATGGAGCGGCGAGGATATACGTGGGTTCGTGATCGTCCGGATCCAATGGAGACGGAACAACTCACCGTTTCCAAAATCAAAGGTTATTTGGGAATGTTTCATATGCACGCCGTGCATCCTGTCCGCGAACCAGTTTACGTGGTCCTGTTTTCAAAATCAGGTGAACCTGCGCTAAAACAACTGGTGTATCCCTCACGTCACATTATTGTGCTGACTGACGCCACGACCGGCAAGGCAAGAAATGCAATGAAACACGCCATCAATCAAAAAAATTACGGGCTTACATTGGTCAAAAAAGGAGCAGACGAAATCAAGGACACAAAACAACCTATTCTATATCCCATGCAGGATGTCTACATGGAAAGTCATACATCCGATGTGTTTAGTACAGACATTATTAAACACAGGTATTTGGAGACATATGAAATTACCCTGGCAACTCTTGAAGAAAGAGAACAAGTTGCAAAGGTATTTGAAGCCGACATCATGAAGTATCCATTGATTCCCGACTCGGATCCGATCGTTCGATATTTTGGTTATCGACCAGGAGATGTTTTGAAAGAAAAAAATTTGTCAACAACCGCGGGAATTACGTACTCGTTTCGGACCGTTGTTCCCACAAAAACCAAATAAAAAAGTCTGTTGTATCACGTAGGTTCTTTCAACAGTCGGTTTGCTGCCATGTTTTTCGTCTCTGTTGTGTCAGTATCTTGCCCCTTTAGAAAAGTAAACCTACACCAAAAAAAGAGTAAAGATTGTCTTTTACAAAAAAGGAAATGTCTTCGCGTTCTTTCTCCACATCTCGTTTCATGTCGAAAATGTCATCAAAAATTGCCGGTGGAGCAAAGAAAAAGACGTATATCTTATTGAAGAAACGGGCCGATAAGACGTTTCAAATCATTACCGATGTTAAATCCAAAACGTTCCGGGCGGCGGCAGCGAAAGCCGTTAATCGAATGGGGGGAAATAAAGAGCGTAAAGAGCGTAAACGTGTTGTGTGGGTGATGTTAAAACTCGGAGCCGGCAAAGGCGTGAAAATTGGAAAATACAGAGTCTGGAGCAAACCAACGAGAAAGAACGTTAAACGAGATGGTGAAGCTATTCAATATCGCTTTGCACCACAAGTCGAGTCACTCCAAAAGCCAACGATTGTCATGGGAATTCATCAGCACGACAACACGGAAATGATTCGCGCGATGAATAAGATGTTGTAAGTTTCGTGTTATCTTTGTTTTGTTTTTTTTTGTCTTTACCCACGGGTTTTCTTTGTTTTTTTGCTCCTAACAGCATTTGCATAGAAAAAAACACAATGAATTGCTTCTCTGTTGCATCCATTGTGAACAATGACAACTATTTGTTTTGGAAAACGGCATTAACCATGCAAACGATGCGTGAGTTTTTGTCTGAAATAAGATATAAACGGAGAACGCAACTGTCTTCCGCATCCGTTCGAGATATTATATCAAATGAGATGGCATTAGATTATGAAGCCTTTGTAATTGACAAGCTCCATCACCAAACCAACACAAAGCAAATAAAGCTCAAACAGCGTGTTACATTTCCAACTCAACATAACAAACGAGTCGTGTTTTCCGATTAAGCAATTTTTAAATACATTGAAAACGAAAACGTAGGAGACCATGATGTTTGAATTGTAGCTTTCTCCACAAATGATCCGAATTGTTTGGTAAGTGTATCCGGATCAATTTTATTTAAGTCTTCGTACAGCAAACATCGCGAATGACGTTTCATTTGAGATAATCGTTTACTCAACAATGGCCGTTGCCCGGTATTGTTAAACGACACTTCGCAAAATAATACATCCGCATGTTGGAATGTATGTTCAAAATGTAGCAAATTACCACAAAACACTTCTATGGTGTTGTTAAACAGGACAGAACGTAACTTAATATAAGCGTTCTCTTTGACGTCCATGATTTGAAACGTGGCAGGATTGTCTGTGGATAGTTTTTCCAGCGCTCGCAGTGCGATCCGAAATCGCTCGATGTCATACTCAACGCCAATGACAGACATCTGTGTGTATTCCAAAAATACAAATAAAAGCTGACGCGCAAATCCACAACCCATATCGGCAAAGATACCACATTCTTTAAACTTCATCTCTGACAGTGCGCATATTGACCTCATTCCAGCGATTTGAATTTCTCCAAACAAAGTGTTGATGTTTGGATTCTTCTGTTGTTCTTGTTGTTGTTGTTGTTGTTGTTTTGGATGGGTTAGACGTACATTCGGATCCATGAATAAACTTTCGTAGACGGATTCCAATGACGACGTCTGAACAAGAGTGGTCGGATAGGTCACAAGATATTCGCCAATCCGAATGACATACTCTTTGAATTCTCGTTTTTTTGTGTTCTGTTTCGTTTCTTTCTTTTCGTTTGCCTTAGCCATGGGTTTACCCACGAGTTTACACAAACTCCACGAATCGTTCCATGCAAAACAAGACTTTTTCGAGAGAAACGAAGGGACGGAACCAGCGGGTTTCCACGCTGGGCGAGTTGCAAGAGAACGCATCGTTTGGCAAAAAAACTCTTTTTTCTATGAATAAATGCTCTCATCGAGCACAAGACGAAATTGTACAACTACGTTAAACCAAAAGTTCGTTTCGTTTTCTTTGTTTTTTTTGTTATGTTGTCATGCAAACCTTTTTTTGCTCGACGATGACTCGGTTTGCAAGCACATATTCAGAAATGAGACTTTGTAAAGGCAAAATGTCACAAAAGCGTGACAGCGCCAGTTTTAAAGTTTCACAAAACCCATTGCAATATCGATGGATACGATCGATCGTCTCTTGCACTTCATTTGCAATGAGATTGTACATTTGTTTTCGGTCTGTATCTGTATGCAACTGCGCCTGAAACTCTTGAAGACGGCGACGCACATTTTCGATACTCCTCATGCCATCATTATCGCAAAGATGTACATCCAAACCAGTACCATCATTATGAGCGGCCGATAATAGAACACGGATTTTTGGGATGCACCGCATATTGGATGGTGAACTGTACTTGATAGCGACCAAGAGCGGTTTTGATTGGTTCAATGCCTGATCAGACATGCGCTCGACAATTCGTCGTAAAAGATGTGTTGATGCGTAGGGCGATGTGAGGGCCATAGTTATCGCATAGACACCGTCGTGTGATCGAGCGTTCACATCGAGCCCCGTGTCAATAGGCAAATCCAAGAGGGCATGTGCCAACGCAGGTGATTCCATGCTGTTAATAAATGCATTGCAACTATTCCATGAATCGAGTCGGTAGTACAAACCGCGTCGCAGTAAGGCATCCACAATACATTTTGCTGTCTGAGCGAGCAACTGTCGTCTGTGTTGTTCCTTTTCTTCCTTTACGAATGAATGATATCCGTTTTCTTCTTTTACGAGTGAATGATATGCCAAAGCACGTGTATCGTTCAGTGCCAACAGTAGAAAGACAGAGTGATGGGCGGATAGTGGCCCATATTTTTTTCGGCATATTTCATACGACAGCGCCTCGATTTGCACACCATCAGATCCATCGGAAAACAAGTATCGTTTAGTTACGTCTCGTCGTGTTAGGTCACGTGTCACCATATCCCGCAAAAACAGACGATCAGAAGAGCTTTTGTCAAACACATTCACAATCAGCAGAATGGCATTTTGGCGCACTTCTGCCGTGTAGGCATGATACCATTTTTTCGTTTCGTGTCGATTCGGATTTGGCTTGGGGTCGGTCATTGTCTTCGTGTTTTGTTTGTCTTAAACAAAAAAAAACTGTTCAAAAAGAGTAAGAAAGCAGTGGTTCAGCGTGATGGGTTTGAAAGATGATACGATTGTGACGGCCGCAAAACGTTCGTTACGTAAAACATTAGAGACGAACCGTGTGCAGAAAGCAAAAGCAAAAACCGTCATTAAAAAAACCATCCCCAAACTTCGTCGTGTTGCAAAACAGACACGTCAAACAGTGAGTGACTTAAGTTCCGGTGAAAAACGAGTGGCGACCGATCTGAAAACCGTTGAAACCATATTGAAAGCGAAGCCAACAGCCGCCATGGAGGCATATGCAAAACAGCGCAAGCAACAACGAAAACCACCCACAAAAGACGAACAAAAGCAAATTGCGAAACTTAACAAAGCATTGCGCGATGCTGAAAAGTACAGTAAAATTTTTCATCAGCGTGCAATGATTGCATCGGATACCACCGTTAATGTTGACAAGCGTATTCAATTACTGAAGGAGATGGAAAACACTTTGCTACAACAAGAATCGGCAGGAACACGTTTAAAGCGGATGTTAACATCTCCTAAATTTTGGCTTGCGTTTTCGGTTGTGGTTTTAACGGGCTATGCACTGTATGCTGTGTTGCCACAGTTGACAGGATTGGTGGCAGAATTGAGGAACTTAGTTGCGCAACTTGGCAAAACAATTCCAGAGTCTCTCAATTCAGCGGAGAAACTGACCAACTCAACAACGTACTTGGTGACCGGTACTGTCTGTTCTGCACTCAGTGGTGCACTTGTGGTGACGGGTATCGGTTTACCAATTGGTGTGGGACTTGGTGCGGCGTGTGGACTTGCAGGTGTAACATTCTTTCGTGGTGGTGGAGGACGAAGGAGGGTTGAATCAAGCAGCGATTCTTAACACAAACGAAAACCGCCTCGCAAAAAATCAAACAACAAGAACTAAGAGAAAAAATGTGTTGAAGTATTAGAAAAGAGCCTCGAGACGTAGAAGGAAATACATACAATCGCTAAATGAAGAATATTGCAAAGAGAGTGTTTTAAAACTTCATGTATACACTGCGACTATAGGTTAGCGCGCCCGGTCGCAAGGATACAATTTGATTGTCTTTGGTGGATGCTTGTGTTGCCCATGATTGTAATTTTTGTTTAAGTGTTTTGGGTGTTTCTTTTAATGCATCGTTTTGCAATGTTGTCAAGTAAGCAGCCAAAACGCCGGCAACGCATGGCGACGCCATCGACGTGCCCGACATATAAGCAAAAGAATTGTTTTTGTAAGTGGACAGAATGTTGTCGCCGGGTGCAAGAATGCTTAACCCTTGTCCAAAATTCGAATACGATGAAAAACAATTTCGTTGATCAAACGCTCCAACGGCAATCGTGTTGTATTGTAGTGCTGTTCGTGCTGGACTGGTATTGACGACGTCAACGTGATCATTACCGGCGGCAATGACAATCGTAATTTTGTCTGATGCTCGAATTACGGATGCATCTAATAACGGGACTACATCACTTGTCCCGACTGAAACGTTTGCGATAAATCGTTTCTCTGGATGCTTGAGGGCCAACTCAAAACAGTAGTTGAATCCTTCCAAAATAGAACTTAACGTGCCAATACCATTACGATCCAGGACTTTGAGTGCATGAATGGGAATTCCTGGACATGTACCCACCGTACCGATACCGTTATCCTGCGCACCGATAATACCAGCGACATGAGTTCCGTGACCGTGTTCGTCCGTAACGATCGATGGGTCTTGTCCTTGCACGAAATTGCGAGACCAAGCACCTTTGTTTAAATCAGAATGTTCGACGTCAATCCCAGAATCCAGAGTGAACATAGCAATTTTATCGAAAGTATTGACATCGCGTGATTTTTTTGTGCCAATTTGCAAAGAGGACGATTTGCCGCCCACTCGCACGACTGACCAGGACACGATCTGTTGGGTTGTTAATGATTTGAGTTTGCGTAATTTCGATTCTTTTTCGGATTGGCTTTCATTCTGATTGTGCGCAGGCAGAGACAACGATAGAAATCCGTCTTCATGAATATCGCCAATTAAAGGATGTGCCAGAAGTGCATTTTGCAAAGAATGAGACAATGTTTTGATATGAAAGCCTCGAAGTTGCAATTTGTGATCGAAATGGCGCGAAACGTTTTGTGTAAAATTGTCTCCCAAGTCATTTTTGAGTGAATGAAAAGCTTGCTGAAGATTTGCACAGCTTGGATGATATGTAACTAAATAACCAGGATGGTCATAGTCGTCCAAACTGGGAAGTAATTTGTTGGAAACAATAAATTTGTACATCGTACCGGGTGGTTTGGAGGGTGTGTTGGGTATAGAAGAAAAAGAGGAAGAAGAAGAAGAAGAAGAAGAGGAAGAAAACGCCGGAAGCGGGCGTTCTTCGTTCGGATAGTGTCTCATTTGATGTTTCACATCCTCAAGAATGTCTTTGTGATCGTCACGTTTCAAATCATCTTCTTCTTTTCCTTGTTCTTCTTCTTCTTCGTTCTGTTTCTCTATGTTCATCTCATCGTCAAAAAATTGAAATGGAATATCTTTTGAAACATGCAACACGGGCGGCGGAACCGATGCAAGAGCCTGGGTTGTTTCTTGAGAAACATTATTTCTGCCCTTTGATGATGAATTGGATTTCGATTTCGTATGAATGGGTTTTGCTTTGTGCCACGTAAAGTAGGTCGCAACCAGAACGAGTACTAACAAAATCGCAATTAAAACGAGAATGTAGGTTAAACCAATGTGGTTCCAGTTCGCGCTTGGCATTTTTTTTTGATTTACGGTGGGTGTTTCTCTTACTTCTTTGTAATTAAGGAGCTGTTTTCTTTTCCGTTCAGCGCCCATGAAGAAGGTGGAAGACGATGACTCGCAATCCAAGACGCCCCCGAAATCTCGAAACGTGAAAATAAACGATACAAAACAAGACAATGACAAAACAAAGCCCCTTCCAGTCACAATACATTCGGATCTCATTTTTTGGTATCCACACTATCAAGCTACAATCGAGTTAAGTGAATGGATGAAACAGAAAAACGAAGGGAAAAAATAATTAGGCCTCACGAAGGTTTAGGAGAGATGATAAAGAAATTCGTTTGAAAAGTAAAACGAAAACGAACGGCATTAGACTAACGGGACTTTGGGATCGGCATACCGCAGATTAACCAAATCGACATATTTCTGATATTGTTCCGCTGTCTTTAAACTGTCAACAAAACCTTGGCGACTCGGACCAATAAGATTGCATTGGTTGTTTGTAGGTTGTTTTTTACACAGCTCACTTAAGGTTTTGTATTTGGCGTTTTGAGTTGCGGCGATAGTTGTCCATTGTTGTTTGCATTGTTTGCAGTTGGCCAATACCGGAATTAAGGATGTTTTTGTTTTGTACCATAATGCTCGATCAGCAAATGTTCCGTTTGCATATTTCTTACAGACATTGCAATTTGGTGTATCACCACCACCTTTCTTTTTCTTTGTCGTTGTCTTGGATGTTAAACTGTACACAAACGTTCTACGATAGTGCGTCGGTTGATGAGTATATAAGCGATGAACATCGACCCGGTTGTGTTTCTTGGAGGAAAACTGAAACACGTTTTTGGATGTCTTCAAGTGACGCCTAGATTCAAAGCCTTCCGCAGACACATACTTGCTCTGATGAAGATATACAGCAACGTAACGTGCCTGGTCAAACACATGAACAGGCATTAATGACTGTGGAGTCAACCAATAATACTTTGTGACCTGGCGTCGTGAGGCAACCGACGATGACGATAACGATCGGCTTCGAGGCATCTATATTGTTTTCGTGTTTCCTTCTTATTCTTTTTCTGTGTATAACAAACAAGCGAAGGATAAACAAACAAAGATAAAACAAAACTTAAAAAAATCAATTTAAAAATCAATATCCTCGGCTACGTACGGTTTGTCATCATTGTCTTTGTACGACTCTTGACTTTCAGACAAATTATGGAATGTTTTCATTTCAGGTAAAGATTTGTTGTGTGCCGGTAGGTTTGTTTTCGCGCTTGAGATTTTCATGTAATCGGCGTTTGTGCGTTCGAAAAAATTGGTTTTCCCAGGCATGCTGATAAGCTCCATCCAATTGAACGGGTTCGATGTGTGATACAGCTTTGGCGCTTTTAGTTCTACTAGCAACTGGTCAGCAACGTACTTGACGTATTGTATCATGTGATCTGCGTTCATTCCTATCAATGCCACAGGTAATGACTCTTTAACAGAACGGCTTTCTACAGTCACGGCTTCATCGATCAATGCGTGTATATCCTGATTTGTCAAACGATTTTCTGGTTGCAACAAATCATAAATCATCCATGCGGCTTTACAATGTGATGCCTCATCTCGTGAAATCCATTCATTCGACAGGGTTAATCCGGGCATGAGACCACGCTTTTTCAACCAGAAGATCGAACAAAACGCAGCCGAAAAGAAGATCATTTCCACGATCGCAAAGGCAACCAAACGTTTGGCGAAGGGTGCATCATTTGTAATCCATTTGATTGCCCAAGCCGCTTTTTGTTTAATCATGTCATGAGTACGAATAGCTAAGAACAACCGTCTGCGTTCTTCCAAATTCGTGACAAATCCTTCAATTAACATGTTGTATGTCACGGTGTGAATGCTTTCCTGTGCCAGTTGCATGGCATAAAAGGTTCGAATTTCTGGAACTTGAATTTCGGTGGAAAATCGACTAAAAATGTTTTCTGCGACAATGTTATCGCTACTTGCAAAGAACGCCAGCGTATATTTGATGTAGAATTGCTCGTCGGCTGTGAGCTTCATCCAATCATGCAAATCTTTTTTCAAATGAATTTCCTGTGGATTCCAAAAGGTATTGACCGCATTTTGCCACAGTTCATGCATAGTTGGATATTGTAACGGGAACAAACAGTATCTCTTATCGGATTCAATTAAAATAGGATCCAATAAATAGTCATCAATCAATTGTTCTATCGCACGATTTTGAAACAAACGTGACACAATTTCAACGCGAGACATCCTTTCTTTTCTATACAAAATACAAAGAAGGGTTATCTTTTTCAACGCAACAATGAGAAACTATTTTCAGCAAAAAAAAGGATAAAAACGTATGTTTTACAATTAATTTTAAATAAAAAAAAACATACGGCAAGCAATACGTGGAACAGAAGAAGAAGACCTAGCGAGCTGCTTTTACAATGTCGTGGAAATTGAAGCACAGATTTTCAGATTCTTTTTTCCAAACGCGAACACAGTTCGCATACTCGGAAAAAAACGTACCCGGAAACCACAATCGAATCTTGTGATTTGCTTTCACAGCAGACAAGAAACGATCCACTCCTGTAAATAAAAGAAGTTCACGATCTTTTTCGGGAAGACGATCATCGATGACAAACGTTGGTATACGCGAACCATCGGAAATCAAAAAGGCTTCGAGGTGAGCTATATTCATCAACGATGCCTCGTTTGGGGTTGTTAATTCGATCAACCCGGATTTACAGACACCGAAGCTATTTGGAGATTTTTCGTTGGAAGGCCATCCCATTTCGGCTAAACCAAACTTTTTTCTGCTAATTGGAAAGATGTGTGACTGCTTTGTGGTACGAGTTTGAATCTTGGCGTTTTGTTTTCGCCGCACTTGTGTGACGAGTCCTGCGAATCCAAAGTCTGTCAATGCAATGTCCTTTACTGGATCCGTTTTCCGTTTTCTGTAATTAAATAAATATTGATCCGGTTTTAAATCCCCATGGATCACCCCATGCTGGCCGATGAGCCAAGCAATGGCGTACATGCGCAACAACTCGGAGCGATAGTATATACCGTTATGACGTTCGTATTTTCGAATTACAATATCCAACTTTGGAACTTGCAAGTGTCGTCGTGCGTTCACGCATAAATAATGCATGTTACCATCGTATTTCGACATGAGAAGGTTGTAGTAACTTGTGCCACGTCGCACGCTTAACCACATTCGCTCCGCTTTGGGAACAATTCGAAACCCGTTGAGTCGTACACGTGTTAAAAAGAAAAGGTACTGGTAATCCATGTCTGCGGTTTGAAAATCGGTGGTGTCACGAATTCGAATTCGTTTCAATGCATAACATGGTTTTGTGTTGTTTTTTGTATTGTTCCTCGGACAGACATTGGATACCACACCCCAAACACCTCGCCCCACCACATTTCCATTTTTAAAATGTTTTTTAAACTGTTTCTCTGCGGCTTCGCCCTGCTTTGCAATCACGAACCGTTGATGGCTTGCCTGAGCAAGTACTGAAGAATTGCTTTTGGTGGCGGCCATCCTCTCTTTTCTCTCTTCTTAAGGTACTTATTTATTTTCAATCTTTGATGGAACGTACGCATAATAGCCGACACGCATCACAATTTTTCAATTCAGCAAGAGTGCACGTATAAGGTTTGTGAAGAACGCATTTTCGCCAACGAAAACCTCCTTCCTCGTCATCGTCATATGTCGAATGCGTGGAATCTAAGTCCTCTTTTTTTTCGTCTTGTGTTGTGGGTGCTGTCTTTGCTGGTTGACGAACTGGAACACACGTGTGATCGTATTGATCAAGTTCCGTTGCAAGCCAAAAATCACACTTTGCACAACGATAATGGTTCTGTTTCATGTGCAACTCTTGAATTGGCTTTGTGATAAAGGACAGATTGCAAAAATAGCAATTAAAAACAGAGGAAGAGGACGACGGTTTGGATTTGGTATGTTTGATAGGTTTCGATATTGATGAATTCATATATGCACGGAAGAGGACAAAAAAAAAGATGAGACGAATGTGTTGACCCGATGGTTTTACTTTGTTTTGTGCTATCTTTTTTTTATTCGACTTTCATATTAAAAAAGTTTAATCATACCCTTCAGGAATATTTGAAATGAAAACAAAACCATTCCCTTCAGGAATATCTGAAAAACAGAAAACAAGACTGTTCGCGTTTTAAAAAAAAAAGCGTTTAAAACGAACAATCCGAAATTAACAGAATGTTTTTGTGATCAACACGCGTTTGTATAGCGTTCCTCATAACGAGCAACCGCTCGTAAATTTGCCGATGCGCCGCACGAAATTTGTACATCGACGTTAAATGACTGAGACTTAAGAGCCATACGTTGTTTTTGAAGATTCCACAACGATGTTTTGCGTATTGCTCAAGATTGTTTAGTTTATCCTGATATTTGCCAAGATGGCGTCGTGGACCGACTAATCTTATAAAATCAGATGCGGCAATCCACAGATCGCCCAAAATAAGAGATTTCTTTTGAGTGATTTTGGGTTGAACACGGCAAGGTTCAAACAATAAACGCAATTCCCCGATTTGCACATTCAAGTGTCCGTTGTTATCGTGCATTCGAGCAGGAAGGATAAACTGAGGAAAATGTTCGATAATAGTATGTTTTGCTTGCTTATGATGTGAAAGATCATGTTTTTGTTCAACCTCGCTTTCGTCTGCATTGGAAGCATATGGATCGTCGATTGGATCAACACGTAGGTTTTCTTTGTGTTCTGTTGATTGAGAACGTTTACGTTTTTTTGTGTGTGAAACAACCTCTTCTTTTCCGGTCTCTTTTGCATCCAAACGCTCTGACATTGACGAACACAACGATGTTAACGCGGCCACGCATTCGTCTTCTTTTGCTGTTAGGTGTGTTTTCTGATCTGCGAATAAGAAACCTTGGTGAGTGGGATGCTGCGACCGCCGCCTTCGTTTATCATAAGCAAAGACCGACAAGCAAGATAACGCCATTGTGTTTTGGGCGTATTGTCAACGTTTTTGTAAGCGTTTTTTTTTGTGTTTGCAAAAAACAAAGAAAAAAAGAGAGCGAGAAAGAAACAAAAAAGAAGAAAAAATGTTGCATGTGTTTAGGTAAGCTTGCTTTTTTTTGCGGAGGACGCTGACGCTGACCCGGACCGTTTGCGTTTTGAACCCGATTTTAAATCGCTTTCTCCCTTTTGCTCATTCATAGTTTCAACGTTTTCTACTTTTTTCTCTTTCTCTTCGTCCGTTGTGTTATTGTCCTCGCGCTCCGTATCGCTCGAATCGGTGGCTTCGGATTCCGATTCAGAGTCGGATTCTGATTCACTTTCAGTTCCGCTTTTCGATTCAGAAACACTATTTTTATCGTCAGCATTATCATCGGTATCGTCATCATCATCATCACCATCATCATCATCTGAATCGCTACCGGAGTCATCGGATTCGGATTCAGGAGCAATGATGTACCCCTTGTGTTTCCATTGCTTGTCGGTTTTCTTTTCCCATAGATTGCAAGAATTTGCATCGTGAAAATATACGCACACATCATAATTTGGATCGCGACGATTTAACATCGCGTCGTTTTCTTCACCTGGTTCATCAGGATATTGTTCCTCAACAGTTTGCTTGTGATCATCATGCTTCCCTTCTTTCTTCAAACTCCGTTCTGTTGCAAAGGGAAATGCACTTCCTTCAGAGCCGCCAGACTTGTAGAAAATAAAATGTTGGGTCAGATCGGAAGCATCTTTCCAATACTTTACAAAATCATCCACCGACGTCAAGTCTAATTCTGTTGTAATATCATTTTGATGTCCTTTCACACAGACGTGCAACATCGTGTTTTGTTGTGAATGTGTCGGTTTGAGTATGTGCTTTCTCGTTTCTCAATACGAAAAGAAAAAACATGCAATGAGAGAAAAAAGATGACAAAAAAAACTCGATGGCCATTTTTGTGTGCGTAAAAAGTTTTTTAATTCGTATTCGAAAGGGCAAATACAGATTGCTCCACCTTGCCGGATGCAACATCGGCCACGTAAGTTTTAATTTCGTGATCTCCAAAATAGAACCAGCACCGCAACTCTCGTTCTTTCTGTTCTTTTAATGTTACTGGTTGTAGCTCGACACGAACGGATCCAACCAAGATAAACTCTTTTTTCGACATGGCTTCGGGTGACATCCAACGCCGGTGTGGCTGTTTGGATTCGTATACATGAATGGTTAACGACGTTTGTAGTTCGCTTGATGGCGTTAATTTTATCATTTTCCAAACGCGCTCGTCTTTATGAACCGTCTTAAAGTCGTCTTCTGTCGCGATGGGCATCACCTCGCCTTCGGAACATAGCGGCAGATAAATATTTTCCAGGCATTTCGTAATTTTGCCGTTTTCCCTATTCAAACGACGAGGTACGTCTTTAAATTCTTGCTGGTACAGCTCTCGATTTTTCTTCGTGATAACCAACTTCGAAGCAATTCCATAGTTTCGTTGTGCAATGCGGGATTGAATCTGTCGTGGGCGATTTCCGTACATGACCGCTCCAAACAGTACTGCTTGTTGTGGTTCTCTTGGAACATGCAGTGTTAACGAGGCCTCTTTAAAAACATGTTCGTGTAAGAAATCACGCACAATGCTGCTTTGTGAAAAGCCACCGACAAGAAATGCCGTCTCAATGGATGGATGTAATGACAAAATGCGTTTTGTATGCTCTTCAATGCCGACCAAAACGTCCGAAAAGAACGAAAGCATCGTCGCCCAAGAAAATTTTAATTTGCCTTGATGGAACCACACATTGGTCTTGTGTTCAGCAAGAAATCGAGCCACTTCTTCTTCTCCTACGTCCTCAAAATCATCTTTGTCTTGATCTTGATCCGTATCATCGTCTTCCTTGTTCAGAATTCCCGATTTTGTGGTATTATCGCTTTGTTTTGTGGGTAAATAATCGTCAATGGTTACAATTTGTTGTGACTGCTGTTGTTGCAATGTGTGAATGTACCACGACAATTCGATCTCTGCCTCCGTTTTTAACGCCGGTACCAAAGAAATCAGTTCGGGTGGAAGACGTACAAAACAGGACGATGCAACACCAGTCATGTTCGAATGGTGAGTCCTGGTTTTGAGTTGTTCAAAAGATTGTTCGAGTTCCAAAAAGGCATGAGGGGTTTCATATTGAAGTCTGTTGATGACCTGCTCACCGAACAATTTTACCAAAAATTTTTCAAAACAATGGTTAATTGTCGCACCTCCCCATGGACCCCCTGAAGGAGCAACAACTTCGACAACATTTGTATGTTTTGCATCGACAGTTTTGTGTACTGTAAAATCGGCTGTTCCCCCACCCAAGTCAATGACAAGGAAAGTGTGTTCTTTCGCTTTGTATTGTAGTTCTTGTTTTTGTTTTTGTTGTTGTTGTTTAAACTCGGATAGATCCAGAACGTTTCGACAATACACTGCTGCTGCCTCTGATTCGATCATAATCGATAATTGTGATTCTGGAATACCACAATCGATTCCTGCTTGTTTCATAACATTTTTCGCGGCCAGGTTCCAAATGGACGGAACAGTAAGAATCCATTTTACCTGTTCCATTTTGCACTGGACAGATGCTCCAAAACCTTTAAGGCCATCCATTGCTTTTTCGACCATATAACGCACACAATGTTTGAAAATAATGGACGCTTTGACAGGGACAGAGTGGTTGTTTTTGGCTTGAATCATAGGAATATGTGCATCGCTGTTGCCATGCTGACCCTGCTTTTCTTTTTCATCGTGCTTTTCTTTTATGTTGTGATTGGCGTCATATAAATTCATTTTAAAGTTGGTGAAATACAAATACTTTTTACGGTCTTGAATGCTTGCATCGTCAAACACTTGTTTCGCATCGGGACCAAATGCAACAAACTCTAAAGACGGCAATTTCAAGAGCAAAATTGTCGGGATCTTGACACCTTGCGTTGCATTTGTGTGAATTTGATCGGTTCCATTTGAAAAGGCAAAACCCGAACAACTTGTGCCGATATCAATGCTCACAACACACTTCATTGGAGTTCTAAGATTTGAATGATCCATTTTTAATTTAAAAGAATCGGTGGCGTGCAGCACAAAAAAAAAAGAGGAAAAAATTTGTCTACAGCACCTGCCCTCCGTATGCAATACCAGGGGGAACGACAGGGGCAGGAAGAGCAGCAGGAGGAGCAGGGGGAACAGGAGGAGCAATAAGAGCGGCGTTTTGAGCGTTTTGTGGGGGGTTGTTGTTAAGAATAGCGGCGTTTTGTGGGAGATTGTTGTTAGGAGGTTGCCGATTGTCTATCATCTCCTCCAGTATATCATCATCGTCGTCTTCGCTCAGATCCTCTTCGAGCTCTAATCGTCGATCGGCGATTTTCTTTTGATCTGTTTCGTCGTTTGGGGAGATCTGTGGTTCTATCAACATATCAATCGATGTATAGGTTCCAAAAAGAGCAATTTTGTTGGGTTCGTTCACTGGAACGATGGATCGATCATATCGCTTTTCAAATCCAATAAAACGAATTTGCAGTTGTTCTTTTTGGTCTTCATTATGTTGAATATCAGTGATTTCGGCCGGACACCATGGCGTTTCTTGTGTATTCCAGCCTGCATCATACACGTCGACCAGTTGACCGATGTGATATTGATGACCGATACTTGGCGTATTTCGGTCTTTATTGTCCATGCGCGATTTGTCGTTTGCTTCACACAGCAAGGTTATACTATATTCCTGTTGAACGGGGAGCGAGTATCGTAAACGATCGGCAAAAAAATGGTGATAGTCTTCGTGTGTAAAATCAAATGGTGAGAGATCAAACTCTTTAGAACACATAAACCGCTGAGTCAATTTATAAAGTTTGAATTTCAAAATATAGCGGATCAATTGTCGGATCTGAGATGATGTTTCGGTGCGATATACACGAGACATTGTCTTCCACAACTCTTCATGTGATAGCATCGTTTCATATGGGATTTGAAGTAAGATTCGCCATCGTTCTTTTTCTTCTTCTTCTTCTTCTTTTCTTTCTTCTTTTTTTTGTACAATTCTAAAAGATCCAAAAGATAAATGAAGCCAATGATCCCATTGCCCGTCAAGACGCGCGTTTGTTAAATCGGGAGCACAGTACACTTTGTCACATCGTGTTCGCAAGGCAATTTCAAATACTGCTTTTGAAAGCGAGCTCATAGAACGCGCGAGCCCGAATTTATATACCGATTCCCATTGTTTTCGTACCACCTTCAGAATATGAGGGGCAGCCTGCTTGGAAGATGTTGAGAGTTGTAACTGAAATAATTGAATTAATTTTAATCGTGTTTCAAAGCCGAGCTGTTGCAAACACTGCATCAGTTCACGGGTTTGAAAGTCAGACATCGGAAGGATATCGGAAAAGCCGATTAATGCCAAGTAAAACAACAACAAATGATTGTCCAGTGGTTTGGTACTTTCAAAAGGCAGAGACGACCCTACATATCGATACGTCGGTCTCTGAAAAGGAAGGGTTGTTGTGGTCATGTTACACAAAGGCAGCGATAGGAGTGCTGCGAATTCTTCCTGTTGATGTTGAGCCGGATGCCAAATGGTTTTGGCATTGGTTACATCACAAATTGTTGTATGTGTCCTCGAATCGGTTATTGATTCATCCACCCACTCAGGCCATGGATCGTCGTTGTCATCGATGTTTGTGTCTGTTTTACCTTCCTTTTCCTTTTTTTCTTTACCTTCCTTTTCCTTCTTGTCTTTTTTTGGTTCCTTTTGTTCTTTCTGTTCTTCTCGTTGTTCTTTTTGTTCTGATGAAACAATGAACCTTTGAATCGAAGCCGATGACATATCAAACGGTCCAAGCATGTCGAAAATAAAAGCCCATCGGGAGTGCAAATGCCCTGTTTGCGCATTCAAGTGCGATGTGAACAACGGAATGATCGTACGCAACACCATTTGAATTGCTGTTTTGTTTGCCGTTTTGGGTTCCTTGTTGCAAGAATAGCATTTTTCCAACTGCTCGAGCAGTTTCAGTCCCAAAATATCTGACAAAAAACGACTTGGTAAAGCATCGGTTGGATGGACGTCATGAAAACATGGATGCCGTAACGCGTACAGCAAACCAAGAGGAGAGAGCCCTTTTGACCATTGCCGTTGCAAAAGAAGCGGATTTACCTCTTGGTTGTTGCTGTGTTTCATACGTTTCAACATGAACATGAGATTTTCGTGCTGTTTGCGTACCTGAGGCAACCGTTTTCGATTTTCGCGATCCGCTTTGGCAAAATCATCCCGAATCGATATTTTCCGATATGAACGAAACAAATCTTCAATTTCGAGACGATAGTAATCGACGATTGAAAATAGAGACATTGCGCTTTTGATGTCCGAACACACACGTTCCTGAGTGTCTTCGTTTTCTAAAAGAAATGTCTGTATGTTTGGAAACAGAGAGTTCACAACTTTCGTCATGATCTTGTTCGCTTCGTCATCGGGTATGGGCGTGACTTTTTGACGTCCCTGACGCGCAAGAGGGCCTTTCACCAGTTTGTGAAGAATACAAACAAATTTTGCCCAAATTGCCAGTGCCAATTCATTTGTTAACCAGTGGACACCTCCGAAAGCCGGATTCACAGTGTTGTCAGACGATTGTATGCCCTGTAATTGAACCACTAACCTGAGTGCACCGTCAAAATTGACGCGTTCAATCAAATCCTTCAAAATATACGCTTCCAAGTCGTTTTGAAAATCTTTCATTTGAAACTGAATCGAAAAGTACCACAACGGAATGACATCGTCCTGAGACAGAGGTCCTATCGTGGACTGGTAACATTGGCGAATAAATTCAGTGAACGTTTTCATGGGAAAAGGAATTTTAATCGGTCGTTCTTTCGTGCCGAACGTGCCTTGATCAAGTCGTAATCGCGAGATCATGTTCCACATGCTCGGATGAATGATTATCGTGTCTCGCTCATGTTTCGCAGTGCTTTTGGATTGAACAAAAAGTTCAAGACATTCTCCAAAATTGATGGCACGATTCTTTTCGGTTTGCGATGCAGCACGAGGAGATAGATCGCTTGCGGGTCGTTTTCGTTTGGACATTGGTTTTACCCACGGGTTTATTTTATTTGAAAAAAAAACAACTATGTTTTGTTTGTAGAACACTGAAAAAACTTACTGTTTTATATAAATGAGCTCGTTTACGGAAGACACCAAAAAAGAAGCAGACGATTTAGGCGAATGCAGCATTTGTCTTGAGCCGATGGAACAACGTTTGGTGATGCTAACACCGTGTGAACACTATTTTCACAAGTAGTGTTATGAAACGTGGTGTATGAAAAGTATCAGCTGCCCCAATTGTCGAACCAAAATAAAAGAAACCATTCCGTTCGACTTGGATTCGAACGATTTGTGGGGTGAAAAAGAGTTGGTGGAAATGATAGACAACGAACTATCATCGCTGACAGATCAGGAACTCGAATACATATGTTTAAAAGAGGGTCTAAAACGTCTTGCTGATGCTCAATCGGATAACAAAACACGTTGGCAATTAATACAAATTAAAGAATTGGACGGAAACAGTGCTTTAATGAAACTCCCAGCCGACATGTTGTGCAGTGACATCAAACGAATTCTCTCCGCAACGTACAACATGTCTCCACCACAAGTACGGCTCATCATTCAAGGATGCCCTGTCTCCGATGCCCTGCGTCTTTGTGAGTATGCAAAAGATCTCAACACCCCGATTACCATTCATCTGGTGACACAATGTACTGGCTCGTAATCGAGGCGTTATGGTTGACGTGAGAATCGAGTTCCAACACCCGACTGTACATTTCCCGCTTTCTTACTTCATCGTACATAAAATCGTGAATAAGCCGAATTAATACCGACGGTACTCCGCTGCCGGACAATTCTTGTTCACATATCAATCGCAATTGTTGACGATAACGAAATGCACCAAAAAGCTTGTTGCGGACAGTCGAGATTTTAATGGAGGATGACTCGCCGTAATAGTAAGCCGTCTGAATCCAGTCCATATGTGAATTTGTGCACCGGACACTTGCAGTGTCATCGAAGCAATCCATATCCTCCCCATAGATATTAAGCATGGCCGTGACAAGACTTGCGTCTATGTCTTTTACGCATATAATTCGATGCATAGGCGTGCATTCACCAAACCCATGCGCTGAATATGGTGACGTTTTGGTGAGCATTGATGGCGTGGCGCTCTCAATTGCACAAATTGTCATCTTCGAGCGAGGATACCAAACTATAAACCCTTCTAAAAGCGTAGTTTGATCAACATATGGTTCGGATAAACTTGCGCCGTGTTTGATCAGTAATTTAAATAACTCTGTATCCCCCTTCATATAAGCATATAACAAAGGACGCGTGCCTTGTTCATGTGTGCGGAGGTAAAGCGAAGAAGGAGAAAGAGAAACGTAACGCTCGTTGACGTTAAAACCTTTTTGAATAAGGATTGGGAGTTCATCGTAGAGACGATGACGACGTACGTGCACCAGTTCAAGGAACGCGTCAGACATTTTTTTTTAACAGAAAAAACACTCAAGACCAAAATAACAATGTGTTTTACATTTTTGATATTTTACATCAAGGAGGTAGTTATATGTAATGCATACAATATGTTCAATCTTCTTAAAAAAGCAAGCATCTGTCAAAATCACATTGAGATGTAGTTTTAGACCATTAAAGTAATCGTGCACTTGTGCGTGTTTTTGAACCAGAAGCTTTCTTTTCGGAAAAACATACATCGGATCCTGCCAAGACGGATGATGTAAATTCAAGCCATCTCCATCATACATTGGATCCTGCCAACACGGATGATGTAAATTCAAGCCATCTCCATCACATCCAGCACGTTCCAATAGTGCTTCCAATAGTTGATCTTGTTCGAAGTAACAATAAGCGAGCAAACAACACGTTCCATGCGAATAACAACTCCATTGCACGGATAAATTAACGGAGCGGCGAATGATCAATACTTGAAGTTCTGATCGAACGCTCATAAACGTTGAAAGCGGCATCGTGTCACTCTGTAGGTGAATCCAACACGCAACTTCGTGTTCGTAGTGATCCAAAAATAGAACATGCGCGATATTTGGCGTTTTGTCCAAGGCCCAGACCAACGGAGTTTGAAACGGAATACCGTATCGAGCAATCATCGATTCATCGTCGTCATCCCAACCGCCTTTCTGTCCCCATCCCTGACTCCATTTGTATCGCATGCCGATTCGTAATCCGCACAGTTGCAGTAAGCGTATTAAAATATCCACTCTTGTGTCGTCTGTTTTCACGTAATAATACACGTAAAACATCAGCAATGCAAACATTCTCTGTGGTGAAACGCCGTTCGGACAACGTCCATATGTACAAAAATATTCGATGGAGGAACGAGCAAATGAGGAACAATAAAATTCATCGATGAAGATTTGTGATAGAAACGATTTCTTTTCATCAGAGAGTCGATCCAGCAAGAACGAGCGACGTTGTCGGATCCACGTTGACTTGGCTTTATAAGATCCCCCTTTAAAAGGAAGCGCCCTTAACTTAACGCAAAGGTCGCAGCCACAATGTGCTTCGGATTCCGTCACTTGTAAAGCAAATTCGTTTTTTCGTTCAGGAACAGAGAAATTTATGGTATATCCTGATCGTTTCGGCTCGAAGCGTCTTTCAGACATTTTTTTAGGTAAAGAAAAGGTATTTTTTGTTTGTTTCAGTTTGTTTTTGTTGTCAAGCACGGGATGTCCAAACGAAAAGCAAATGAATGCGGCCGAAATCCAACAGATGGTGCTTGATACCGTGATATACGCATGCAAGGGTTGATCCCAATTGGAACCCATTCATTTGCTGTCGTAAAACCAAATGGTATTTGGTTTGATGGGACGTGTGATTGTACGAGTTGCCACAACGATGATGCAAACGCTTCATCAATAATGCAAAGACGATCCGCTTGTCGTTCTTTGACTAAATATGATGATGCCAATGATGTGAATCCATATTTTGTCGTTGCAGATTGAATCACCTCCTGGCATTCATATGCTGAAAGGATGTCTTCCAGTACAACGATTTCAGGATCAACGGTTTTACCTCTCTTAACGGCCTTTTGTTTTATTGATACGTTGGTAATTAATTCACCATGCTTTGTTGCGTCAATTAAGCGAAGATGATTTTGAGTTGCTTTTTGCATGGATATGAGTGGAGAAAAAAGTTAACGACTTGCTCTTTTTTGTGTATGAAGAAACAGAAAAAAATTAAAATCTTTATAGCAAAGCATATAAAGCGTTGGTAAAACACAAAAAAACACAAAATGAAATGGAAACAGAACATGACAGTATATCCTTTCTTGATTCTTAAAATCTGTGCGCATTGCGACCGCTCGTTTCGAGCACGTTCACATATTGGTCCCGAAGGCAGAACGGAAGAATATCGTTGTCGTGAGTGTTGGAAAGATGTTCAAAACTCCGATCCCCGCTTTTATGATGAACGCTGCCCCGTTGAAATTAAATTCTACTGGTTAATGCGGTTGTTGCGTTGTCGGGAATTGTGATCGGAAAGTCACGGTCGTCAACGAGAGATTCAAAAAATTAGACAGAATGTCAATGAGTGCGTGAAGACTTCCATACCGTTTGCAGTCGCCACGGACGTTGCCATCTGTTAAAGGGACAAATATTGACACATAAGTGAGTATGCTGAGAAACGGTACTAACGACAGAGAAAGAAAAAAGAGAAAAGAGCGACGCAAAAACACAGAGAACGTTGAGTTTAACATTGGCGCCTTTCCTCTTCCGTAAGAACATCAGCGAGCAATATAATACGCACCGGCGCGAATCAAACGCGGGGAATCGTCTGGAGCAGGTTCATCATCCATGCGTTCGTTTTCGATGTCATCTGAATGGGGTTTCTTCTTCTTTTTTTCGTCATCATCATCCTTTTCCGTCTCTGATGACACATCGGATGTCGCGACAGGGTAGGTCATCGTTCTCGTTTTCGTTCTGTTTCTGATTTACCCACGGGTTTACACGTGAAAGGACAAGAATGAGCTCAACAACAAAACAAAAAATTTTGCGTGACGAAAAAAACAAGAAAAAGAACGCTTCTTCTTTTTGATTTAACTCAATGTCAGAAGCGAAGCTAATGAAGGCATCGACCGCAACGGTCACCGCCCTCTTACATAATCACAACATTGACATCAAAACGAAAAAAGACAAACGTCTTTGCAATCTGTTTGCAGAACAGCTCTGGTGGCTCCAGCTTTCTGATAAATCAAAGTTGTTACCGAGCGTCATGAAAAAAGTGACTCGCATGTGGAAGAATCATTCGCACGTCTTGCGAACAGATGAAGAACGTTTTGGACCGCTCATTCGTGACGATGCTGAACTTGCATCGATTACTGATCGATACGACGCAGAAATGAATGCGTTTGTCCAATCGCGGCAGGAGGGGAAGGCACAATCACATAGGAAACAATAACGGGGAAATAATTCACACGGCCAGTGTATCAAAACGTTCAAAGCATCGTTTAAATGAGAAAGTAATGCGCACGGATACTGCTTTACTTTGTGTTCGATTTCAACTCAGAATCGATGAAATGACATGCACAAGTTCTTGTGCGCAACGGCTTATTCCAAGGTAATCGGTCCGGACGCGTGGTCCAGATCTTGCCACAAAATCAACGGGTGATCGGGATCGACGCCTAATGCTTTGACGGCAGGCCGATAATTAGGATGAACAATGACCATCGCTTTGTTAGTCTGCGGATTGTGCCAATAATTTGCGGCAAAGTGCTCATCAAACAGGTCGAGCAATTCAAGGGCGGTTTTGGGCTTGTCCGATACTGGCTTGGCGGCCGCTGACACCACCGCTGCTGCAGCCACGGCCGCATCGACGACAGCAGTGCGGGCAGCAACCGGCGCGACAGACAGCACCGCCTTCACATCTACTGTCGCAGAAACAGTTACAGCCGGTTCGTCTCGTTTCTGCTGCGGCAACAACATGCTGAAAATTTTTTGCTTTTTTTGTACCTTGCTCTTGTGCGAAAAAACAAAATACCCCCGTTTACATGTCTGCGAACAAGCAGCCCATATCTCAACCCGCCGCAGCAAAACGGAAAGCCGATGACGAAGACACAAAGGACGGCAAACCGATGCACGCGATTTCTGCGAAGCGTAGGAGGACAGATAAGGACAGTGAAAAGGTGAACGATGAAGATACCAAATCAAAGAAGAAGCAGAAGAAAATCTACTTCGTATACATGGTCACACATGAAGACACAGGTGACGACGCATTTCACCACGATGAATCATACGTGAATGAACTGGACGCTCTGGTCCGTTGTGTGGTTATGTATATGGCCCTCATTGTCGATCTGCGAGAGTTTCGCGCCGTCTTTGGATCCAACGCGAACACTGAAGCAACAGCCGACATCGATGCAAAACTGATGAAGACGAACGCATGGGGCGCCGTTGTGGAATGCGCAAGAAAGTGCGTTGAAATCAAAAACACGAATGATCGCATGATATGGCACAGCGAATCCACCGCCTTACTGACAAAATTGTCGTCGATGGGACAATTGAGAAAGATTCTCGCTTGTTTCAGCGAGATTAGTGCTTGCCAAGAATATAGGGTGTCATCGATGCCGCTCAATGACGTTGCGGGAGAGAGAAAAAAATCAGCCGATGATGTTCCTGCCTCTGCAGTTGCATCGGAATCAGAAGCAGTTCTCGACTCTGCAGCTGCATCGGAATCAGACGCATTTCCCGTCTCTCCAGCATCGGCATCCAACGCGGCATCAAATGAATCTATCAGCTCTGTCTCTGATGAAAACGAAGAAGACGAAGAAGAAAAAGAGAAAGAAGAAGAAGAAGAAGAAGAAGACGCGAAAGGCGAATGCAGTTCATGTGGTCGCGAACTGTACTGCTGTAGTGTCTGTCGTGGTTGCCGTATGTACAAAGTGCGCAAGTGCGAGTGCTAAAGTATCTTGCTTGTCGTTGTTTTTTGTTCTCGTTTTTCGTCTTTGCATACATTCGAATAAAAAAGTCATAAACAATTTTTTATACAAAAGAAACTGCCTCTCCCAAAGAACGCAAGCGGAAGGCGGCGCTGGAGAAAAAAGAAGTGAAGACAGATGATAACAACCCAAAGAGGGCAAAATGTGTCAAAGTCGCTCATCTAGCAAAAGAAGAAGAACAAAAACACATGAATGACGTGCTGTGCTTTGGCAGTGGTGACATGTCACAACTGGGCCTCGGCGCAAACACGCGCGAGCGAAAAAATCCAGCGTTGATCAAATCATTGAATGGTAATGATCCCATCACCATAGCATCAGGTGCCATGCACAACGCGATTATAACACGTGAGGGGCAGGTATGGACCTGGGGATGATACGCTGGCGCTTGATGCCGATGGTCGCGTATGGAGTTGGGGCACATTCAAAAATAACGATGGTCAATCGTTTTTTTGTTGCATGTCTTACGTGTTGTTATACTGGCGCCTCGGGTTGTCGTGCGCGTTCGGTTACTTAGTCACGCATGTGACGATCTTTTCCATTTACATTCCGTCATCGTTTGAAATCGGGCACGATGACTTGCGTGATACATTCATTTACGCGACAGGATTTGGTGTTGCGACGGAGATTGGGATTGTCATATCAATCGCTCATTTTATTTACGAATCTCTATCCAAACACCCAAGTCAGATTTATAACGAAGGTCCAGCCTTCTCATTCTCTTCCTATGACTTCACCTGACGCACTCAAAAGATAAGATTGGCCAAAATGGCGGCCTTGTTGTCCCCTCTCGAACAATCAGATCTTAAAACAAACGACCTCGAAAAAAACACACAAGAACAAGACGTTAAAGCGACCGCTTTCGAAGATACATATAATATTAAACTTCCAAATCATTTAACCTACCAATTGATTGCTGATCATATTGGTTCCGGTTTTACGAGCAATGTGTATCGAGTACTGGATTCTGATCGTAAAACTTATGCTTTAAAAATTAGTGTCGTGCACGGGGGATTCGATTCGTCTTTGGACAAAGATGTTGCGTATCTAAAACAATTGCGAAAGTACCCTTGGGTTGTGAAACTTGAAGGGGATTGGAAGACCCCTTGTGCGCCGATTTTACCCCCAGAGTTGATCTACGAAAGGGATATTGCTGAATTGCACGAAAAAGAAATCGCGTTAACCAAAAAGTACGGACATGACCCAGCAAAGCTCAACAAGTTATTGACTCAGGCGAAATTGGAGTTGGAAACCACAAAAAAACAAGCAGAAAAGGCGCTGTGTTATTTTCAACTTCAAAGCTATTATGATGGAAACATGGATCGAAAATTGACAATTTCGGATTTGCAGCAAATGTGTATCATTTGTATAGAGCTAGGAAAACTAAAAATCACACACGGCGACATCAAACCCGACAATTTTTTATACAAGACCGAAGGGAAAACTCGACACATCGTAATCACTGACTTCCAATTTGCGACTCAATTAATACTCAATGCTTCCAAAGCCATTCATGTTGGATGGCACATTCCGGCTTGGTCAAGACGGAGCATTCGTTCACCTCTTACCAACGATGAAAAAGAACTTCAGTCGTTTGCCACCTATTTCAATTTGGCTCAACTTTTCTTTTCGTTTCAGTTCGATGATCGCAATGTTAAGTTTTACAAACCCGACGGAAGCGCACAAGAGTACACACGATTTGCTTCACAACACGACCCATTGTTCAAAAAGTGGCAGGGTGAATATCCGTATTTACAAGTCGCAACCGGAAACGTTTTCCAGATTGATTAGCAGCCAACACGAGAACAACACGAGGCAATGAGTATGCGCAACTGCCACACGGGCAACAGTGAACGACCGAGAACATCATCAAGAACAGAATGTAAAAAAACTGGATAATGTTCCTGTTGAAGTGCAAGACAATCTATTCGCGTTTTGATTGCATACATAGCTTCGTTTTCTGTTTTTGTGACAAATCCCTTGATTTTGTTGATAATATGATCGAAAAAATCAGCTATGGAATAGCGCTGTTGTTCCAGATAGACTTTCAAACCAACACTCTTTTCGAATGTTTCCATCGTTGGGAAGGGTTCGTCTTCGAAAACCGAAATTTTCATTGGGACAATTGTGCCTTAATGGTCGATCGCCGCAGCAGTATAGAAATACCCTTCAAAACCGATTAATGAGACATCAGCTTTCACATCATCTATCTGCACGCGGTCGAGTAATGCATGTAGACAATCGCATGTGTTTCGAATTTTTGGAATGTTGAGCAAATTGTTGATCAACAAAAACAACGGTCTCCACGTCACAAGGTCGTACACTTGTCCGTTACGAAACTGCGGAATCCAAAATTCCATGGAATTGAGTGTTTTAAGAGTAATATTTATTATAACACATGCCGTAACACATTGGGATGAATTGCATAGTCTTGCACAATTCTCCACAGCACCGGGATTTGATGCAAATGCTGTTTGAGTGTTTGTTTAAATAATAAAGATAAGCACTCACACCAAGTTAAAACTTGCTGCTGTTTCCTTCGGATGCAATTCATACAATCCAGAAAATGGCGACAAGTTTCTTCATATTCATCGTTCACCACTGGCACAGGTCGTTGATAAGAAGAATACAAAAAATCAAACATGCGTGAATCAAACAGATCCATGCGACATCCGTCCAAGTCAACACCCGCATCTAAAATAATACCCATTAGATATGTGCTGCAATGCATAGCAACAAGGATCGGAAAGGTATCGGTGAATTCATTCAGTACTTTAAAATCCATGCGTCGTATAAGTTTGTATAAAATCAACCACCCGGATTGAGAACGGGCATAATTTTTCAAAAACTTTTTCAATACCGACCGGCATTCTAGCGCCAAAAGTGTATCCATTCCATATTCTGCGGGCAAATTCAAAATAATTTCTATCATCCATCCCGCATGTTCTGCACACCATGTCAATACGCTCTGCCCTTTTATGTGATGCTCATGTAGAGAGCTTCGGAGCCCGAACGGGCGAAGGATATTCAACAAATGTTTCAAGGCAAGTGCATCCATTTCCCCCAGAATCGGCAACTGGGCAAAACAAATGCTCGCAAGTGATTTTTCTGTTGTTCTTGCAATTGTAACGTCGACGATGGCTTGTGGAACGGTAAGTGACGTGTAAGTCGACTGTAAGTATTGAATTAATTCAGGGACAGGATGGTTCTGCGTCAAAGTGACAATCGTGCTCAATGCCATCGTCATGGACGGCATACCAACCGCCAATGGTTTATCTTTTTCTTTTGGGGGTCCGTGTGGTAGGTGTAAGGAGTTCATGAAGATTGCTACTTGCGTTACACAAATATTTGCGGGTCTTAAAAAGTTGGAAAAAGTTACAAAACCGTCTGAAGATCGCGCCTGAACACCCACCGCGGCCATGATGGGTAGTTCTGCATCCGTGAATGAAGCGGACATAAAATCCGATCTCGATAAGGTCGAGAAGATTGCTGCCATGGTGCCAAATGATCACAAGGTCGAGAAGATTGCTGCCATTGTACCAAATGATCAAAAACAAACGACGACGGGGCCCGTTTCATTCGCGACTCTTACGGAGCTCGTTTGGAGTGGGAAATCCATCCACAGCAAGACGAAAGACGTCACTCAATGGTTAAGCGTGCGTTTACGTTTTTCGTTGGAGCCATGGGATGTTAAGTGTCTCGATGTTCGCGCGACAAGCCAACAACGCTCGGACACCATGACATTTCTGTCAAGTTGTCCATTTGAAGGACACATCACGGGGACAGGAATTTCATCATGGAGTGGACTACTGCTTCCGTTTTCCATTGTCGGAAAATTTGATCAAAAAACTGGATCTGTCGTCATGTGCAAACATCATCACACGTCTGGCATCACAAATACGAATTATTATCAGTGTCAAGTTCACGGTGGGCATCTCCCCACTGACATTTCACTCTTCGGGTATGAAAAAAGCGAGCACTTCATGGAATTACGACCAGTGCGACCATCAGATTCAAAGAAGCAACCTGAGCATGAACTTTGTTCCGTTTGTTTTATAAACGCACGAGATTGCTTACTTCGTCCGTGCAATCATTTTGGATTTTGTCATGAGTGCGGATGTGTTGTGCAAAAATGTCCCGTTTGCAACGCTGTGATAAAACAACGCCTACATGTGTATTGTGTGTAGTTTTGATTCTTGATTTTTTCCACTACCGCGAACAAACATTATGCGCCGAAATTAACTGTGTGTGTGTGCGTGTGTGTGTGTGTGTATGTTTCGTTCTGTGTATGTTAGCATGTCCTTGCCACCGCAGATGTGTTTATGCTTTATCTGCACACTTCTGCGAAGCTTGGAGGCTCCTCTTTTGGAGCAGCAGGAAACGGAAATTGATCTTGAAGTGAGTCTTGATTCACTTGAAGATGCAGGACAGTTCTTGCGATGATCCTCTGTATTGAATTACAATCTCCTTTTTTGTTGTAAACAAAAGCCATTCGTGTTTAATTTTAAAATCAAACAAAAAATACACAACCAACACCAGAAAAATAAGTTGACTCGCAAGCAAACAAAGCAAGACAACGAGAACATGAGGTTAAGAACACCTTCCCAAGCGGTCGGCAAAGTGATTGCTGCAAATCAAAAATGGCGTTGCGGATCGTGTTGTAAATTACTCGAGGCAACGTATCAAATTGATCATCGCAAGCCTTTGTGTCAAGGTGGTAAAAACTCGATTGAGAATTTGTGGGTGTTATGTGCGAACTGTCACGCTTTAAAAACTTTAGCCGAAAATCAATCCCTGTCCATCCCAAGCTACGGAAAAATGAGCAAATCGAAAATTGCCTTGGTGGAATGTCCGTTTTATCAAAATTTTAAACCCAAAAGCAACCATCACCGAACAAGAGAAGAACGACTCAAACAGCGAACAGAAGAAAAAAGCATTGACACCAAACATTCTTTTAGTGATTTCAAAAAAGGGGATTATGTCGAAGTACGCTGTGAAAATGCATGGGTAGATGGGAAGGTCGATAAGTGCATCCACAAAAGCAAACACATTGTTGTCGTATTAGAAACATTAAATACGCGTCGTTGTGTTCCGACACAAGTTCGTCACAAGATTTAATCTTTTTGTTGTTTTGAATCTCGACGAAACCATTGAATTCCAATCGAGGTCAAAAGTCCAACGGCTACACTGGCCAATCCAAACGTTCGTAACGCTTGACTTTGTGCAGTATTATCTACAAAACAACTCGCTGTACAACTCGCAAGGCCAGTTATCATAACTCCATTAAAAGTGGCCACGCAAACTTTCTCTTGCAATTTTGCGATTTCTTTTTTTTGATGTTGCTCGGTTGTGGTTTGCGCACCGATAGCCAACATCGCTCCGCGATGTGTGAATGTTTTACAGTCACAAGAACACATAGCAACCGATCCATTCAAGAGTGAAGGATGGAGCCACCATCCAACCACTCCTTCATCGTTTTTATAATGCTCGACAAACCCACAAGCACATCGGCACATTTGCATCGGCATTGTTTTTTTTTGTGTTGGTTGTTTGCTTTACCACAGAAAAAATGTTTGCTTTACCAGAGAAAAAATTGTTTTTGCTTGTACACAAAAGTTACAACTTGTTTTGCGGCCGCCACGAAAACGCTTTTTTTTTGTTTTGTGTGGACTTTCAAAACAAAAATTAGGAACAGACAATGGATCTCTGTATCTGTTCCTTGCGTGTTGTTGGCAACAACAAGCAAGCCAACAAGGATGAGAAAGGCACTGAAGAACAAGACGTTCGAAAAGTTTCGATTTCAGAGAATGAGCATCTCGTCTTTTCTCGCATGTCGTGGCCGAAAGCTGTCGCATCTGGAAAACAAATTGTGGTCGGCTTGGTGATCGCGGAGTCGAACCCGGATCCCAAATCCTTTGTTCCGTTTCATTCCCTGAAAGGATCGAAGACCACGATCTTTGTGGCTTACAAAGAGTTACAGCCCTCGTTGTTCACGCCCAACGACAGAGCGGACGACAAAGATCCAACCACTTCCTCCTCGTCATCTCACTCTTTCTCCAAACCGTTTGACAATGTTGTACAAGACATATTCCTGATTACGGATAAGACAATTAACGCTGTTCCAAAAGGATTTGTGCGATGCAAAACACCATTGAATCCAAATATTATTGGTGATAAGCAATACCTTGCTATTCAAACGTGGCAATCGATGCAAGACACACGTGCATTGATGGAGAAGTATGCCGTTGGCACGGCATGGGATGTCTATGATTTGGAAGGACCGCCGCCGCGATGGCGGAATGCGATTGTCGTTCGTCAATCAATCGAAAAAAATGGGCACTTGATGGTCACGGTGCATTTTTGTGAATGGGATACTAAGTGGGACCGTACATACAATGTGTTTGTGCACGGGAACACGCAGTTTGCACAAGTCAACACTAAAGTGATTGACTACCGCGGGAATTACAAGGCTGCAGACTATACAAACAAAGAGACCAAAAAGACAAACGATCTTTTGCATGACGTGGTGTCTGTGTACAACGATTACATGAACACAAAAAATCCTCTTCCCGTCGCTGCATATCTGCAAGGCAGCTCCATCCTGTTGCAGTGGCAAAACTGGTATCGGTTCAAACCAAGAGGAGATGAACCCTTGAGTGAAAAACACAATTTTTATGCCATTTTCGCTCTTGGCATTGATTTGGTATGCATTGCGATGAAAGAAACACCGTATCATAAATATTACCATCAGTTCGTCGCGCTTTTGATGGGCACATCAGGTTTGTCACATTGGAACGCCGCAGAATCGTCGCACTGTGCGTGGACCGTGGAATTCGCACGATGGATGTCGTCGAATGCTGTCGTTGAAATTAAAGAAAAGAACCACGTGATTGTTCACCAAAAAGAAACGGATAACAAAGAGTTCACGTCATTTCAAGCCGCTCGCATTCAAAAGGCCCGGCGATTGGGTTTATTTTCTCATCTGTGTCGAGCATGCGATGCTCCACTCAGTGAAAACGCCGGATTTCAACATTGGTTGAAAAGTCTTCAGACCATTTGCGACTGTTGGGTGCACCTTCCCGATCTCAATGAAGCCGAATCCATGTGGCTCGTGAAGGCGAAGCGGAGTTTGTTAGAAGCGGTTCGATCGCCTTTAATATGCACAGATCTGGACGTGCGGGAACTCTATTACGATGTTGCAAAAATTACGTATGACCAAAGCCAAATTCAAGTCGAAGATCGAATCATGGATGTGTTAAACGCTCTTCGAAAAGTTCATATGTCACACAAGCTTTCTGATCCGGACGATTATCACCACCATTTTTGGGCCACAGTATGGGTTCGTATTTACGAAGCGGTGGACAAATTGAAAATCCGAAAGCACGCTGTCTACAAATGGATGGAAATTTGCAAAAAAAACTTGCAGCGGAATAACAAGCCTCGAAAAGAAGTCGTAATTTTGAACGGGGTGATCATCAACGCGGACAAGGATTCCAAAGACTTCAAAGATTCCAAAGCAAAAGAAAAGGATGCGCTTCTTCCTTCTTCTTTTTCCTCTTCAACACCATCGATCGTCTTAATCGACACCCAAGACATGCTATTGAGACTGTTGAAAGACCGAGAATTTCACGAACACATTGCATCGTCGCATTTGTCCGACATGTTGGCGCTTTACGCACAATTCAACTCTCTAACGGAACAGCATTGGACTCGTTTGTGGACGATCGTGCAAGGAAAAGTCACGATCCCTATTGTACCCGTCGTTCAAACCGCATTTAAACAATTTTTATCCACGAGTCTCGTCAAACAACATGGCCTGGATGTTTTACAAAAAGATATGTTTGGCAAATTGCGCGACTTGCTTCTGACCAAAATTGACAAGTTAGCCGAAAATCAAGCGTGGTTGGATACTCTGTATGAGATGCGCGAGGGACGTTACGATGCTCTTCTTGATTTTTGGTTGCGGTGGGCACGTTATGTGCTGACGCCGCTTCCTTTGGCCATCACCACTCTGGATGAGGACAGTCTGGAAAAGCGTCAAAAACAAATGAATGCATGTACCGCGTTTTTCAAAAAACTGCTGACAAACGCAGTATCCTTTTCGAACGAAAGCGTTGCCCCGATATTAAAGACTCTTATTGCGTCTCGTGGTTTTGAGATGTTGAAGGTGTATTTATTTGCTCGCCCAGACACATGGGGATCGACCGTCGAAGGCAAAGAAAAAAACGAAGGTAAAACGGATTCGACACTGTTTCAACTGTTCATGGCGGAGCAGTGGCTACCCGTTCTTTGTTCCGATAAAAAGGATCACGCAACACAATCAACAACACAAGACTCGAGTGCTTTATTTCAACTTTTGGAGACCGTTCCGATCACACCGGCATTCGATATGGCGCCCATTCTCTCTGCACTAAAAACGAATTTTTTGCAACCTCAACGACGGCAATGCATTCGATCGGTGATCAATCAAGCCGAACGGGAGAAAAAAGTGGATACCGAATACATGAAGCACATTCTTTACACATGCTTTTCAAATGCAGACGCATTCCGACATTTGGACGATTTTGAATTGTTCCGAGAACTTTTCATCACATGCAATGCATCCACGCGTAGTATCCAATCACCGAAACAACGCTGGCAAATTGGCTCCGACGGTGTCCAGTTTATTGGCCACGAGTTGCTCTGGTCTCTCGTGTTTAACATCGAATCAGACGATGTTGCATCCCAAATGTGCGCATTTATCAGTGATTTAGAAACGCGATTGTATTATCCGATCGAAACACACATTCGTGTTGCACGTATCAAAACACTGCTGGACGAGTGGTATCACCGCTTTCTCACCGCAACGGACATGAATCTGTCCTGCGCGTTTCGAGTGCTGTTTATTCTTTCTCATTATGTACAAACCACCAAAGCTGAAGCTTTGGAAATTGCAAAAGCAACGAAAGTGGATGTAACATTAGTTCGGGATATGCCTCAAACTCTGCTGAGCCAACACACGATGTGGAATGAACGTTTACGGGAGTTAATGTCGTTAGCAAGAACCACAACAACGACAACGAAAACAACAAAAAACACCAAAACCGCGCAAGAGCTCCAACGTATTGCGCTGTTCATTCTCATTTCTATACCACCCAACAAGACTTTGTTAAACATAATAATGATGCACTCCGAAGTGTCGAACGTATTTCAACTTGATTCGTTTTACAATATGAGTGCGACGTCTCTTTCATATTTTGCATCATTTCTAAGTGCAAGATTGAAGCTCGATATAGACAAGGCAAAGCTGAACATCAAGCACTCCAACGCGCTGTATATGTTGTCCATGGATAGTATGGATCATCGAGATGAAAAACAAGACAAAATTCCGTATTCGTATTATTACAAATCGTTGTTCAATCGCGAACGAAAATTCGTTCCGGATGCACAGCATGCGGAACAGGCCAGTGATGTCATGTCGTTGTTGCTGATGGAACATTTTGTAATACAACTTGTATTGGTTCCGCATGAGGAATGGCTTTCTGTTGAACGCGACAATGTCGATTCCGTATTGCTTTTACAGGTCATGAGGACCATTTCCATGATTGTGAAGTTGTTACCCAAACAGCATCGGGTGCGGTTACTGATTGTTTCGTATCTATTGGAACTACACTCGATGATTCTTCACGTCAAGCTGAACAACAACAAAGAAAAAGAAAAAAAAGGAAAATCCATTTACGCGGACGATGCGTCCTTGGAATCGATCATGACCTTGTGCTTGCAAAACAGCACGTTTCTTTTGCACGAGGGCGAAGACATGGATGATGCACAATGTGCGCTTTTTACGCAAAAGTTAACGTTCGCGCTACATCAAGGTTTAATTTCAAATAATACAACCCTTTGCAATCAATCTATCCATATTGTACGCACGGTGAATTGGATTCCGCTGCGTGAAAGTTTAGTTCGCATGTGGACGAGAAACGGTGGTTTGGTTCTCAACAAAGCCGTATGCGATACGTTGGTTCTTTTACGCGACACGCCGCAATTTTCAAATCAGCTGGACATTGCGATTTTTGATGAAATTTCAAAATCGTGGTCGAAACGGAATACACAATTTGATGCGTTCACTTCGTTGATTAAGCCCATTTGGATGAAATCCACGCAACGACATGATCAGTACCGAAATCTGCTTAGTGAATCGTTTTTTCAAATGAAGAGTCAGGATATGCCGCCCTCAAAGAAAGTTGTAATTTTCACTGCGTTGCAGTCCTGGTTTTCCAGTGGCATATTTGATCGACAATGGGCATGGGGCTTTTGGCAACGACACGTTCCCATGTTGATTTCATCTGTGCACAAAGACCTCGTGTTCTCCACAGAGAAAGGCTTATCGTATGCGGAAGAGAAGGAGAAGGACAAGGATAAAAAAGATGAGAAACAACAACAACAACACTCGTTTTGGGGCACCACAATGATCGTCGATGGATTGCGTGGTATTCGAAATCCATCAAATGCTTGCTATATTATTGCCATCATGCAACAATTGTATATGACGGTCACGTTTCGGCAAGCCGTCTTTAATGTGGTTGAAAATGTTGCTGCGTCAAAGACGAAAGATCAAGAGAAAGAGAACGAAAAAGAGCAAGAGAAAGAGAAAGAGAATCAAGGCAAGCAGCCTCGTAATTTAATTTACGAACTGCAACGACTTTTCCTTTCATTGGACGGTTCATGCAGTTCGGAAACGATGTCACCGGTGGAAAGCCTTCAACTTGTGCAATTCATATCTACGTGCACCGGTGCCGAAGGAAAATCTATCAATCTTGCTGTACAAGACGATGCAAGCGGATTCTGTGCATTGCTTTTGTCCCAGCTGGATCAACAAGTGAAAGGAACTGCGTTTGCTGACATGGTCCGCTCATCGTTTGGTCAAGGCATCGCCCGCCAAAAGATCGGATTGGACAACTGTGCGCACAAGACGCAAAGCACAGAACGCGCTTTTGCATCACAAATCGTGATCAAAGATCATCGCACATTGGAACACGCGCTTTTGGCTCATATTTTACCGGATGATGTCATGCATGTGGAGTGTGAACAATGCGCTGGAAAGCGGTTTTGTACGTTAAAAACCCCTTTCAACGAGTTACCACCGACCCTCACGTTTTCATTAAAACGGTTTGAAAATGACCACAATGGCAATTCGTCAAAGCTCAACAGTCGTTTAGTATTTCCGTTCAAATTGGATATGAAACCGTACAGTGTGGAGGCGAATCCGCTTAATGGCTTCAATGGCTCGATACCGGTGGACGCTGTGAATCATCATAAAGCTATGTCAATTCGTAATTATTACCATTATCGTTTGGTCGGTATCGTTATGCATCGTGGTAACTTGAATGGTGGTCACTATTTTTCGTACATTTTAAATCGCTTTAATGAAGAATGGTACGAGTTCAACGATTCTCGCGTTACAAAGATCAACATCAAAGACGTGATTCAAAACGCATACGGAAACGGGCAAAGTCACGAAAATGCGTTTATGCTGTATTACGATCGCATTCCGTCTCAAATTCCTTTGCCCATGACAATTAAATTACCACAACACATGGTGAACACTGAAAATACCAATCGGGCATTTTTGCTTCGCGATCGTTTGGTCTATGATCCGCAATATATGAAACTGGTGGAAACTGCAATGGACGAAGTGTTGGCATTACCGATCCAAGCCAGCGGGTCGTCTGAACTTTGGAAAAATTATTTTAAATGTATGGCGCACGTGTCGTTTGTTTATTTTTTTATGGTCGGCATTCATTCGAAATGGCCCAATGGAAAGGTGTGGATGCAACGCTTCAAACAATTCATGAACCGTCCCGGAAATTACCAAGCCGAGTGTTATCGCTTTCTCATGGATCATTTATGCCATGATAAAGTGCGTTGGTGGGAAGTTCTTCGTACCATTGCGCCCGAACTGGACGCCGATTTGTCCGACATTTTAGGTAACGGCATCCTCCTCTTGAAAAAAATACACGCCCAAAGTCCGGATCCACACAAAAATTTGCCGCTATGTTTCCAAAAGATGCTTGACCACTGTTTGGATTTACCAGCGCAAACGTTGGCGAACCAAATGAATTCAGGCACGCGATTGTTTATTCGTAACTGCGCCAAGCATCTTCCTGATTCAATAACCCGATGGTTTGAGAAGGGCCACGACAAAATTGAAAAATGGAAGGAACTGTTAAAAATTTGTGATTCCTCTTCCGGATCATCACATGTGAAACAAGAATTTCATGACGAATCCTCCAATTTGTCACCGCTACGACATTTGCAACAACAACAACAACAACAACAAGAACAACAAACAACAGCGCCCACTGCACGACCGCCGGTTTTGAAGGGCGGTCGCGACAAAGAAGACGATGAATTGAAACATGCTATCATGATGTCTCAAAACCTGTCACCAACGCGGCGATCGTTTTTGAATCTCGATTTAGATTCGACATGGGCGGTGATACAAGACATAATGCTCATTATCAAACCGATAAATGAAACGAATCCTGCAAATAAAGAAGATTTATGCAAAGAAGAAAGCGCTTCTTTATGCAAAGAAGAAAGCGTTCAAAAAAAAAAAGAGAGCCCTTCACAACAAGAAGGTCTCAAACCAGATGACGCAGATTGGCGTGCCTTGTATGTTCGCTCCCTGCTTGTTCGACATTTGTTTGACGACGAGCGTATTATGCCGGATTCGCGACTGAACGAAGAACGAGTCAGAACTATCTTAAAACGCCATTTCACACAAAGCGAAACGGCCGTGTTCATGTGTATGAATGCGCTTCAGTCATTGTGGAGACATTACTCACATGAGTGGCGTCTCGATCAACGTATCGAATTTTTTCGACGACAATTTTCTCCTATGGTGTGGCTCAACGAAAACGTAATCCGCGCGAAACAAGCGGCCGAAAACGAAGCGGAAATGCGACGTCGTATGGAAACACACACACACAACGATCATGGAAGGGACATTCGTGATTTGTTCCCGCGTGAAAACCACCACCACTTCTTTCATCCATGCCTCTCGTTCGAAAACAAAGACCCTTGGGCCACGTGGTTTCCTTCACAAACAAGACCGTGTTCCACGATGAACATCGGGAAATTTTGTAGTTGGATGCTGGAATTCGTTCAAGTTCATCATGAGAAGGACAATAACAAACAAGATGAGAAGAAACAACAACAACAACAAAAAGAAAACAATCGCATGATCATTGCCTGTGATGGTGTGATGAATATGTACACGCTCGTTGTACACAGTATTTTGGACACGCTTGCAGCCAGGTTGGAAACGGCTTACCGCACGGGTTTTGATCGTGCCATTCATGAATCACTTATGTTGGTAAGACTATTGGGATATGTGCGACGAATGTGGGCACATCTTTCTGCATTTATTATGGATGATGAATGTATGATGAAGTTTGTCGTGGTGGTCACAAACAATACTCACGAATTTGTGACCACCGCGGCAGAGAAATTACATTCAATTTATCGATCGTGCAAAGCCGACCATGAAAAATCTTGCGAAAAATCGCCTTTCTCGACGCACGGCGAATGGAGAAGCCCAATAAATTTTGCGGGTCAACAGAACAACAACAGCAACAACAACAACAATAACAACACCCGCGAGCAGGAAGGCCATACGATGATGAAACACATGATGCACATGTTACAAAAAACTTGGAAATCTTTTCAGAAGGATCTTGATCAGATCGGCAATATTTCTTTGGTTCGTGACAAACTGGATGGAAACTTGGACGACGGATTTTCATTAAAATCGTATACAACCGAACGCTTTGCCGTACCGTCAATTGAATTGATTCAATCCAGTATTTTAAAAAGCACAATCAATTCAAATCACGTCATTCATGGCGTTATAAATGTTGGTCGCGAAGACCATGCCGGTTACCGAATTGAATTGATGCTGGATCATACACCTGTCGCCTTCGATTTTGAAGATCCGAACACACTAAAAATCTTTTACATTCATGCCACGAAACATCAATCGACATCACAATCGCAGTATCTCAAAGAAGAAAACACTGCATTATTCGCCATGAATCGATTTGCCAAAGATCTAGAAGAATTGGGGCAAGATTTTCACGGGGCGTGGGCGTGTGGAACCGATGCCCATGAAAGTGCCTGCGGAAGCAACTCCGAAACCCAAGGCTGAAGAAGAAGAAGAAGAAGAAGGAGCCAGTCGCGCATGTGTTTGGGATAACATCGAAACAGAACCACCGCTTCGTTTGTCTTGTATGTTTTCTTTCTCTTTTTCTTGTTGTTGTTGTTGTTTTCTTCGCTGAATGTACGCCGTATAGCCTGCTTTCAATGACTCGAGAGTGGTTCCTCCTATACGTTTTGAGATACTGACATGAGTTTTTCCCACGGGTTTTCCAGAAACACCACCAACAATCGGTCTGTCCGCAATTTCGATTTTACCCTTTAATGTAGGAAACGCATCTTGAAGTTCGTCTCGCATTTGAAGCGATGAGCGGCTGTTCAGTTCGCCCAATGGCTTTGTCCCACTGTACAATTCAAGATGCGGAAATCCTTCTGGAATCGCTTTAAACTTTACAGGACAAGACGGTTCCAGAAGCCAGGCGAAGTGATCCGAACAAAAACAACCGATTAACAATTCATTTGACATAAGTTTGGCCAGTTCGGGAGCTGTCCGATGACAGGGCCCGCATCCTTTCATGTACACAAACAACAATTTGTAACGCTGAGGGGCCGAAATGAAATCCTGCAAGTCTGTTTTGGACTTGATGAAGAATACCTTCTTATGGTATCGTCGTAGCATTTGTTCCACTTCGTTGAGCTCCGACATCGCGTTTTGTTTTAAATTTCCTTTCGTCCTTATTTTTCCAGTTTATTCGCGGGTTACCCGCGGGTTTATCCCAAAGTTCCTTCGCCCTGCGTTATGAAATTCATTTGTTCTAAATTCCTTTGAGATGATGATGATGGCTTATCATTTGTCTCGGTTTTCTGTGGTTCCTTCTTAAAACGTGGTCTCATGTATTTCCACAATAAGTAACCTAAATACGTAATTCCTGAAATCGAAATGAGAACGATTAAAACAACGAATACGATGACGAATGCATCGTTTTGTGTTTCATTCGTTATAAAGTATGATTTAGATTGTGTTTTCTTTGCGCGAATGACGGGTAACGGTGGCGTTTCGACTGAACGAGACAAGCCTTTTATGTCAAGTTCGCTGGGTAAGATTTCCAAGTGACATGGCAGTAACGTGTGACTTGTTTTCGACGCAGCAAATGGATGAAATTCATAGTCGGTGCATAACCCATAAAGTTGGTCTGGCGCCCGTATCGCGACATAAAACGCAGAATGTTTTTGCGCAGTTTCTTGCGCTTCTTCAGCGTAAATCAGGCAAAAATATGTATGTTCAGACAAGATACATTGCGTAAGATTTATATTGTCAAGAATTCGATAACATTGATCGTTGGCGGAATGTGGATGAACTGTTAAAAATGGAATGTCGGTAGTTTCGACGGTGGTATTCTTGTGATCAGTGTTTTGTAATAGAAATTGTTCCTTAAGGCATTGTTTCAGAGAAATCGGAGTGCCATTTTGTGCATGACGCAAAACGATGCGATCATTCGCCTGAATAAAGGTCACGTACTTGTTGTCTGCTATGCTTTGAAATTCATCGTTTTTTTTTTCACTCATCGCGTTCAATTATGACGACTGGTTTACTTTTACTGCCTCCCAAAAAAAGGAGCGTACGTGGTATGGTGTAAAACGTAAAACAAAAGGACCCGTTTTTTGGGGGCTGGTAGGAGAACAATACAAATACATACCACAAAAAAATTAATGCCGTCTGTGCGAATTGTTTGGAAACATGCAAAGAGTTTGATTGACACTCTGGAACCGATGTTGTTCTTGCATACAACCGCGTGTTTAATGACCATTTTGCCAGACAAAATTGAATTACAATCCGAATGTCGAGCCAAACGTTCACTGTTTCGCCGTACATTTCATCAATTACACGATTGTGAGATTGAATATCATCAAACGAATAATGAAAAACAACCGAATAATGAAAAACAACCAGAACCCATTGATAGGATACGAATTGTGATTAATCCGAACGCCATTCTAAATTCAATTCATAACCTTGCCCCATCAGTGCACAAATTGCTTCCCAAAGCTGTGGACATCTGCACCACCCAATCTCGTATGCTCCCCGCAGAACTCAAATGCGCGCAGGAAATTGTGTTGAACAACGCTGAAAGCAAAGAATATCAACAACAACAACAAAAAGAAACGACTGGAGCAGATCAACAACAGACGCCAATGCATGCACAAACGCAGACGCATACACAGACGCATACACAAACACAAACAAAAGCGACCCCCAAAACAAAAAGCAAGGATGTTCTCGAAATCTCGACCCTAGAATGGAAATGGGACGCCCGTACGACCCGTTTGTTTCAAAAACTGAATATTTACAAAAATTGGCAACTTCTTCCCTCTGAATTGTATTCTTCTTCAAGTCATCGTTTTTACGATGCTTCGATCTACGAGAAACAACCATCAACTTACAAAATTTCCACGCACATCGGTCCTACATTAAATTTAGATTTTATTGAAATGAGCATTCTGTCCCCTTGGGAATGTTCGGTTGTTGTAGATTCTGAACGCGTGAAATTCGTGGCGCAAACATCTGCCACAGCTGATCATGTGTCTGGGCAAGCCATTACGGAATACGGACATCGCAGTGATTTGATCACGAAGCAATATTTGGTTGTCTTGCCGGAATACTTGTTGCCCGAGGTTTGGGAACGTCATCAATATTCGATTTATGATATTCACTGTACTTTAGATGGAATGCCCGAAGGACTTATATGGCAATTGTTGATCGCACATCATTTATCTCCGACGAACGCTGCAACGAATGTCTTCTCCGACTCTGAGTTTCAACTCATTTGTGGTGGGAAATCTGCTGCCATTACAAAACTTATGAAATACTTTTCAGATCGCCATCAAGATTGGAAACGGCGAATTGATGTGACCTGGAATATGGCAAAGGGTGACGATCCGAACGGAGACGGAAAAGAATACTTAATCAATCAAAGGCACGTGCCAAATTTACCGGTTCATCGTTTGTCGATCGAAAATTACGATGCTTTGGCGTCACGAAAACAAGACTTGCACAAATGGCGCGGAATTTCAGTTGTAGTGGTTGAAGAAAATGATTTAGGCAATATGTTACGAATGAAGCGGGTTTTACCCGAAGAAGAATACAAAACGAAATTTAATGGACAAGATGCAAAGCAAAACATGCTACGCTATCAACCTACGGTCATTTCCATACAAGGGCGCCCGTTTGTGCTCATGGAAGAAAGCTTTTTCTTTTATTGTAATCGTTTTGATAAACAACAACAAGGAGACGATTCGCGAGAAGCAAGGACCAAAAAGCAAAAGTTAAGTTAAAATAAAACATTATGTACCAACTTGAAAAATGCAGCCGCACAGTCTCCGATAGTAGCCATGTCAGGATCGCATTCTCGAATTTCCAGCAAGAACTTTTGTATAACGCTTTTATATGAAAACGTTTTCAAGTTAAAACAATCACTCTGTTGACGAGCCAGGCTTTGATAAAAATAAGACATACATGGTGTTGTGGAGGATATAAGAATTCCTTTTCCTTTGTGTTCTTTGTGTTCTTCGTCTTTCGCTTCTTTTTCTTCCTCCTTCCAAGCAGAGATTAAAGAAAGCGATCTCTGGATCCGAAGTGTATTTGCATAAAATAGAAACTTTTGCTGCGCATACAATTTTTGAAGGTCTTGTTGAGATTTTCCTATTGCAAGATCGGCACAGACCGGATAATTTTGTGCGGGAAGAGTTTGATAGGATGAAAAACCGCGCGTTCCAAAAATTGGAACAGAGGCTGTGAAAACACGTTTTGAATCCAAACCTAGAAGACAACGTAACACCAGGTTTAACACCATATCCTCTCGTTTATGATCGAATTCGTTACTGTGTGTGTACATGACATAAAACAACGGGTTCGGTTCATTGCGACGTTCCTTTGTTTCTTTTATCTCGTTTCGAATTTTGGCGGTTGTATTCAAACCGGTTGTTGTTGTCGTTTCGTAGATCGACGATATGGGTTCTTTAATCTGATAGGTCGAATCTGTCGTATTCGTACGATATACGAGCGTGGCGGGATCACCACAATAATACACAGATGGCGCCCGCAAGGTTTGCGTCCACTCGTGCAATTTTCTGCTGCGAAATAAAATGCCTCCTGCAACAAGGCGATGTGTGTGATCTTTCAAATTAAATGGACCGACAATCTCAACGCGTCTATTTAGATTATGAGGATCTTTTTTCGTTTCTAAAAAAATATCTTTACCAGGTATGCGATACCTTTTATGAGTTGGCTCAGAAATCGTAGCAAGTGACGTGGCTTTTGCCTCCCACGTCTGTAATTCACGACTGGCTAAAACATCCAATGCCTGCAAATATTGTTTAACAATTAACAATTGTGGTCTTTGTTGTATTGTGATATCCGACGCACGTTTTCTTTTCGCTTTCACATCATCCCGCGCTTGATTTTCTTTCAGAAATCGTTGTTGGAAAGACCGCGGAGATTCATAAATTAGTTCGGCAACCCTTTCTGGTAAAGCAAACACGTGTCGCTGATAGGAATACTGTCTGGGCTCGCCTTTAACCACAGGCAGTATCTGTCCAAATTCGAGCCCGTAATTCGATTTGGCCTTGAGAAGAATGCTTTCTGTATCAAGAGTATGTGGTTGATCGTTAAGAACACAGTCCCATAGTGTGCTAACTTTGTTCTTCACATCTAAAAAGAAATCCAGAATGGATAACGTAATGTGATGAATCATGAACGAATCTCCGAGGTTCTCGATTAACATGCGATTTAAAATTTGCAACCATACTTGATAATTGTCATGTAAACAGCCATCTGGTGATTCCGACTTTAACGTATTAAAAAACCCTCCACTTTTCCAACCGCGCACTCCGCGGTGTCGGTGGCTTCGAATGCTTTTATATGTACTATAAAATTCTAATGTCAGAAATAACCCCCCATTTTGAGTGAAATAAACGTCGTGCTGATATAACGCGCGCGTCCACAAATTGAGCGCTGTATCTCGGTTTCGATTTTCGTGTAACGATATATAGTAGTCACGATAAAGTGATAAAGACGTTGCGCCGGTGCACGATAAAATTATGTTTGGTAACATGTCTTTCCACACCAGCTCTTCGTTCGTGTTGTATGACGCAACCCATTGACTCACACAGTTTTCCACACTAGGATTCATTTCTCTTTGTCTATTCAATAAAAAAAAATAGAAAATATACACAAATGAAAGATAAAAAAATACACACACACACACACACTTCTAATACGCTATGAGCGCTCCAATTTCTCGTTCTTGTTCACCATATCCTTGAAACATTTTCAGCAAAATAGGTTCCTTGTGTCGCACATCCATGGTCACTTTAGAACTACTGGTAATAAACTTGTGCAACACACGAAGTGAACGCAAGCCGAGTTTTGCTTCAATTGATTTATCGGTTCGATGGTCAAGAAAGTTGTCAGACCCACGTTCGATGACAATTCGGTCTTTGGTTGAAATAGACAAATTGCTGATGGGTTTGACTATCGTTTTGCTTTCATTCGCTTTTTTTTTCTTTTTTGATCGTGCTTTAGTCGTCTTGGCCGTTGTTGTATTATTGTCAACTTTTTTACTTTCAACAAAAAGCGGTTGTGGCAGAACGGGTTTTCCGTGCTGTAACTCTGCTAAAAAGCGTTTTTGATTGCTACATGATCCTCGTGTTCCTCCACTCGATACCATAATTTTAGCCTGGGCGGAACTATGAAAGACATTCGCAACACGTAAACCGACGGGGCGATCGACTGGAATGGATTCGCACCCTTCAACAGTGGCCCTGGCGTCGCGTCCGACTTTCAATGAATCCGACCCTCGCTTTTTTTGTGTCATGTTCTCCAAACAATCTCTATAATTTTTTTTTCTTTTACCAATTTTATTATCACGAAGCAGACAGTACAAACACATTAAGGCAAAAAAAACACAGTAAATTACAACGAGAGGTCTCTTAGTTCAGTGGTTGATTTCTGGCGCTTCAGAATTCTTGCTTTGGGTGCAGGAGACGTGGGTTCAATTCCCGCAGAGACCCTTTTTTTTCGTCTTTTTTAACAAACGTCATACATAAATGCAACAATTAGCGTCCATAGCGGGAGAATGTTTTGTAGCCATCGAGTAGGTAACAACATTTCCGGCAATGATTTTCGGTAACGGAGCCGTCTCTGATTCACAGTTTCGACAAACTGTCGATTTATCTTCTTATTCGAGCCGTCGATACTGTCGGAAGGATTGTAGTTGTACAAATCTTCCGAATACAAAAGTTCCGAATGGTCGTCGGCATCAAATACACTGAAAACCTCCGCTAACTGGTTGCTGATAATACTGGAATATAGAACGATCGATGTTCTGTTGTTCGTCCCTGTTACTGCATCCGCTTCCCCCATCAGACACACAACACGACGTTGAAATGTACATCGTGGTAAGTTCGCGGCAATCCTATATAAAGAAGAAATCTGCTGGGTGTAGATAAACATATACAATCCGGCATACAGGCCACATGTGTTCGGTACCACTGCTTTCCAATCAATCGTTATATGATTTGCTGCAAGAAGAACAGCAAGCATGACGTGTGAATAGCCCATCTTGGCAGAGATGCACGTCGTGACAGTGTTGTTTACCGATGAGTTTACCGGAGAGATTGTGACGGGAGCGTTCAGATCACGATTTGGAGTAGCGTGATACAATCGAAGTAAATAGGAGAGTTCGATCCCATACTCCCATATGATCAAAGGGTCGTAGCTTGTTACAGACGTATCACAACGGTGACAAATGAAATCCAAAAAACCAGGAAATACATCTGCTTGCACCAGGACATTCAAAGGTTCAGATCGCACCAAACGCAAACGATTTCGAATCCGTTTAAAAGGTACTGAATCCAACACACGACATACCTCTTCAATTGTTTCTGGTTTTCTCTCTACGTTCATACACAATACAGGTTTCATCAAATCAATCAGGCGTTTCTCGTATGCGTGTAACACAGAGAATCTGAATTCAGAATCTTCAATGCAGTCAATCTCATCGACTTGAGTAATCTGAGAAGCGCGATCATTAATTTTTTGTTGCATCGTTTCGCGTTCATGATCGCGCTTTCGTTTGCCCGTCACACAAACTCGTTCTGTTTCCTTCTGATGAGAAGAAGAAGACATATGACACTGTTGCGTCCTGGCGTCCTTTCCTTCGTTAAAATATTAAGCTTCTTCAAACGCATAAAAAAATGTCCGTTTCTTTATCATCACCATCTTCTTCTTCGTATTCTTCTTCATCCTCTCTTTCATCTGAATCGGGATCACGTGGATGTGGAACTCGTTATCATGACAGAAGAATGGGTGGGTTTCATCAGAACCAAAAACCGCATCATGGTGGACTTTTGGGAGTGAATTTTTGTGTCTCAACATACATCACGAAGTCTCGCATGCAAAGTCGACTTGAGGACGCGATTAACAATTGGTATAAAGCGTACTCGAATGATTCATGTGTGGTAAAATATCCGGATTTACGAGCCGCTTTGAATAAAGCTAATAATGATTTACATCAAGTGGCACTCAATTTTCAGGCTGCGCTGGCAAGCGCAAACACAAAATCGGTATCAAACGAGGGAGTCAAAACGACGACAGCAGGGGGAAACCCGTGGGTAAACTCCGCTTATGGATACAAACAACATCTCAAAACTCGTCCTTTGAAAAAACAACGACGAGAGACAACCCAGCTACGTTCGCGTCATCAACGTAAAATAATGTCCAAGACGAAATGGTAAGTTTTGTGTCAGCGAGCGTTTTGTTTCATCATCGTTATAGACTGACATAGGAATAATTCGAAAATCAAATGAAATGCGTGTTGTTTTTTCTTGATTGACTTTGTTGTAGTGATGACATTTGTTTCCGTAAAAACTCATAAACGTCCCGAATCCTTGTGTTACTGGAATGTAGTGAGCATTGTTTGGCTTTGTCTCAAACCAAACGCTGTTGCTATCCTTCATCTCAGTAATCGCCACAATGAAATTGATTTCTCCTTCAGCATGATTGTATTGAGAATCACAGTGCCAACCAATTGCTTCTTCTGGAATGTTATTTTTTGTTTCATTTTTTTGCACAAAAAACTGTGTATTGTTCCCTAACGCGGTTGCATCCGGAATTTGAGTCCGAAATGTTGGCATCGCTTGCACTGCAAATTCAGTTTCTTTTTTGTCAAACAACGGTAACACCTGTTCTTTTACAAACCGCTGGTACAACGATCGGAATTCATGAAAATATGGCGAGTGTTCGTTATAAAAGAGTTGATGAAACACCGTTTTTTGATCAGTAGACAATTGGTTGTTTTTTACATCCGTGAAGCTTTTTGATTCTTTCGCTAAACGTGCTTCAAATAAAGTTCTATCGATATGAACCAATTGAAGGTCCTGTTTTGCATCCTCACCATACCACAATTTTCGCAAGAGGACATCAAACGGATACTCCTTTGTATCGTAATGATAATACGCGTGGGTGTTACAAAATTCTGCCCATGTCTTGGTGCGTGTGGCAACCGCTTCCTTTTCTTTCTTTTCGTCTTGGTTGGAGTGTTTGATCATTTTGTTTTTTTTTGTTTTTGTTTTGAAAAACGGTTTATTTTACCCACGGGTTTGTTTTGTTTCTAGGCGCGACGAAGATTTGCATAATTTAAGATCTGATTCATGGGTGATAATTTTGCACATACGGCTGCTGCGTTTGGACTTTCGGCGTAAACAATTGGAACTTCTAAAGTCAACTGTTTTTGTGGGATTTGTTTTAACATCCACTGATCAACACTGATCTCAATGCTTTTCAGTGGACTTTTTTCGAATTCACGAACTAAATGTGCAGCAAAAGCAGAATTCAGAATGTATGCAAAGTTTCCCTCTTGTGGCCGTGATCCTGTTGCGTGTTGGTTCACTGTGACCACCTTCCTCGTATTTGTATTCATCATGTACACGATGCGATATTCTAGTGGAATGTAAAAGCCGAGCCACAAACACACGGGGTCATTGTTGGAAAACCCGTGCATCAATTCTAAACACGCATAAAAATCTCGATCAAAGGTCGAATTGATATGCCACTCGTCTTCCCCAATCACGGAAACACCAGGAGACGCAGCAATTCGTTTCCATAATGCCAAATGTGATAACCATGTCGATAACACATTCGCATCTTTGATAAGCCCTTCGGTGAGCTGTGCTGGTAATACCTGAACGAGTTGTGCGTTTTGTTGAACATGAAAACCATTCGTTCTGTCGACGATGTGGGGTTCATAGTATCGTAACATCCATTTTATCCGTTGTCGTGAATCGCAACGATGCGAGTCACTCAAAATATATATCGGGGTTTTAATTGGTGCCGTGAAGTCAGAGGACGCGATGCGTAATCGTGCGTTGCACGATTCAATATCCATGGTGGTCTGTGTGTCTTTGCCTCGGAGAATAGTAGCGTCCCGTTGTGTCTTGAGATCTTGGATCATCATTTCACTCACCGAACAACTGGGTTCTTGCTCCCAGAGCTTCATGAGTTCTGTCAGCGTGTCGTGATACACTGACAAGAATTGTAAGACGCGAGACGGTTCTTCCAGCCATTCGTCGAACGAACACGTGTTGCGTTTTCCTTTATACTGAACGACGCATAATGGATTGTTGTCATCAAAAACAACAAAGTGTGCATCGCAAGACAATTTCGTATGGTCAAACACAAAGGAAAGATCACAAAAATGTGTGTCATTGTTTTTTACAACACGGAATTTGGTCGTTTTGACGTGATTCAACTTTGCAAGGAGTTGCCCGGAACGCTCGTCAACGTTATTTGTGTTACTACACACGAGATTAATCAACATATTTTTTAAGCTCGGTTATTTTACAAAGACCCAATCGACAATATTCCTATCGTTGTTTTTCACGCACTATTTGACCGTCTTGTCAAACAGCATGTTTCTCCATAGTGGAGGTTCTCCTACCGCATCAATTCTTAAATGTTCGAGCAAATGGTGATCATAGGCAGATTTATGAATCTTTTGTTGGCACTCGCCGTACTGACATGAAATTGTTGTTTCTTGTTTTTCTTGTTGTTGTTGTTGTTGTTTTTCTTGTGTTGTACAACGAATGGGAATTTGAATCACTTTGTCGTATACAGGTGGAATAACACAAACAGGGATCGTCGTTGGCGTTAAGGGGCCTGTCAGAGAAAAAATCCATTGGGCGGCCACCATGTAAAATGTCCCTTCTGCTGCTTTGCTCTGAGCCCATATTGCTTTCCATGCCGGTTCGTACCACGGTCTCGGCGAATCCGTAAATACAAAGCGCACACTTCTATCCATCATCGGTGCGATCTCTCCTTTTAAACTTTTCCATTGACTCATCACTGCTTCCGATCGTTGTGTATTCGGGTACAATCCATAGAAAAACGCGCGCATTTCGCAACAACGCAATGAAGGAGTAAAGAGGGAAGCAAAAAAGAGGTTTTTTTTTCCGCTGTTTTTTTTCACAAAGAAACGAATGCTTTTGCAAATTTTGTGTTTGGTTGTCAGTGTGATGGTTGTCGGTGGGGTGATTGCGCTGGCATGTTTGTATGGAAACGGAAACAAAGAAGTACAACCGGTCGATCGCTTTGTCGTCGACCCCCCTGCACCGGCTCCGACTGTGCCGGTTGTTCCATCGTCAGGTTTGACGAATGTAAATGAATTGGATGAATTAAATGATGAAGAAAGTGAGATGCAAGAGAATCCATCCGAACCAACAATCACATCCAAATCCACACAGAACACAATTGTTATAGATTGGCCGATGATTCCAAGACTAAAATATGAATTTGATGAGCAAAAGCTAGACACCTTATTGTATATGTATCATCGACACGTTCAACGCGCCATTCTGGTGAGCCAATTTCACGAACGGGAGACTCTGGTTGCACAACAAAATCTAAAGCAGGGTGTGTTATTACTTTTACAAAGCGCCGTACATTCTATTGACGTGCAAATTCCTGTACTCTCGAACGAAATTCAAAACGGCTTCGAATATTTTTTGGAGCGCCATTGCGATGTTGTGATTCGAGGCACAGGTCAGTACAGTTCAGATGTATTCACAAGCACATTACCCTTTCTGCTCGAAGGGTTTTCTCAAATCGATATTAACAGCGATGACGCGCTTTGGTTTACCGATGCCCTTGCGACCTTGAAATCTGAAATGTCCAAACACAGTTCGTTAGCCGAAGATGTCTATCAGCTGTATGATTTCTATCGAAAAACTCGCAACGAAACGTCCATTCGATTTCCTCGCCGCGTGCAAAAACTATTAGACAAAAAAAGCAGTCGGTTACCATTCGTTATGGAACAAAGCGTACGCATGCAATTCGAAACACAATTTCAAGATTTTTTACACAAAACAAAAAACAAACATCAATCAGTATTATCACTCATGTCAATTTTAAATGCCAATTTGTTTGATTTTGCATCCGTTTTATGATAAGTGTGTGTCTGTGTGTGTGTGTGTATGTTTCATTATGCTTTACGATCACTTTTCTCACCCTTTTGATTTTTTTGGCCTCTCTTCCTTTGCCTTTGCTTCTTTCACATCTTCTTCCGCTTCGAGTAACGGAATTGTGTTGTCTGTGTTATCTGGTTCGTTTTGTAAACCTGTGGGTAAACCCGTGGGTAAACTTAGCTTCATCAACGCATTCAACGAATTCAACAGAGGAGTGGGTTGATCTCGAGATTGATTTTGAGATCGATCTTGGGATTCAAATGCTTGTGCGTTTTGTGGAATACGTGGCAAAGGCATTTCCATTGCTGTAAATGACATGGCTTTCATTTTTGAAATTAACCCGTATACGATAAGTTTCATATCATGCATTGAATATTCACTAGACATAACGAGCATCTCAAGCTGTTCCGGATCAATGGACATTAATTGAATACGATCATCAGAAAGCAAAGAAAATAGCTCCGCCCGACGTTCGCAATCGCGTTTCAGCCATCTGGATTGTCGACGTACCTGCTGGTGCATGGCCATTTCATCAGAATCTACATCGCTTCGGCTCGTCACGTCATTGTCATTGTCGTTTCCATCATCATCATCATCATCATCATCATCATTATTATTATCATTGTCATTATCATCATCGTCATTATCATTAATTTCATGACCATGATCTCCTGCGCCATCATCGTCACCTCCTCCCGCCACAGCATCATCATCATCGTCCTGAGTATAATCCTCAGAATCGTGTGCCTCACCGTCGTCATCATCTTCATCATCATCATCATCATCATCATGATATGATTTTGACGCAGCACTTTCGCTTGAGGTTCGAGACGATGGATGGCCCCGTTTTTGTCCTTTTTTGTCTTGGGTTTTTTGAATTTGAGGAACGGCAGAAGAAGAAGGTGGAAGGGGCAATAAGGGTATTTTTTTCCGTGGCGCTTCTTGTTGGTGCTTGTCGTTTTGAGATTTGTCTTTTTCTTTCTCTTTTTCTGTCTCTTTCTCTTTGTCTTTCTGTTTGTCTTTCTGTTTGTCTTTCTTTTGGCCGGTTGCATCGGTGGTCATCGCACTAGCAGATGCGGATGGTTTAGGTTTTAACAGATCGACGTTCGCCGTGCTAACAGAAGCGGATGGTTTAGATTTCAGATCGGTTGTCATCGTAATAACAGAATCGGCGTTGGACATGTGCTGACTGACGACTTGAAGAGTTTATTCTATTCGTCTATATATGAAAATTTTGACAATGATGAAAAAAAAATGCAATATCTAACAGTCGTAGACTTACCCACACTATATTTTTACAAACTTCAACTCTGCTAAATCCCAGAGTTCATACGTTCCATCCACATGAACACGTCGTACCCACATTCGTAATTTCCCTTTTGAAAATTCGGCTTCCGCGATTTCCAAAGGACCCTTGCAGGGCAATGCATCCAGTTCTTCTTTTGTTAATTGAATCGGAACTGCGCGATGTTCAGGAGGTTTTTGCAAATCAGATGCTCTCGCACCGAGCAATTGAGCTTTTTCATACAAGGTTAAAAATGCGGGCGTCTTGCGTTCGTGTTTCAGCAAAAGACGCTTATTATCTTCCTGTAATAAAGACATGGTTTTTTTGGAGAGTACCAAAAATTCAAATCGTGAAAAAAATTCATTGTGGCTCTTTTGAAACTAATTGACAAATAACACAATGGAAGAATACAAAAAAAGAGTTCAGGAGCTGGAAGAGCAGTTAGAAAAGCAAAAAGAGCCATTGAAAAAAGGAAAAGATGCAATTTCTGCAATGGAAGTTTACAACCGCGTTTATTCTGACATGATCACTTATTTAAAACCACGGCAAGAACACGGACGCGAAACGCGCGTCCCGGATGCGTTGAAACAGGAAATATCACATGCTTTAGACCGCACGGCGATCCATTTCCCGGCACTCAATAGTCAATTAGGGGAAGCAGCGGCCCCGTACATTGATATGGATATGCGAAGTTATAATTTGCTGGACTACTACGGTATTGGTCTGTTTTACAACAAGCAATATGCTGATGCACGCATTATTTTTCATTGTGCTGTGCGACCGTCTCTAGAGGATCAACTTGCGGATGTTATAAAACAAAACGATAGCAAGCAAAACGATAAAAAAGAAACGAAAGAAACAAAACAAACGAATCCAAAACAACCATCTGAAACCAAACCATTGCTGAGGCGTCGTATTTACGTTGATGATGATGACCACGATGACAATGATAAAAAAACAAACGACGAACACAATGAACACAACGAACACAACGAAAAATACAACAAAATATGGAAACAAATCGTAGAAATCACAGGAGTACCATCACCAGCATCGTCCGGTGAATATCAATGGTCCATTCATGACAGTGTTCATGCCAACATCAAGCACATTTGGGAAAACGCGCAGCATCCAACAAACGGATTGAAACAGTCGCCTATATTCGCCGATGAAAAAATCAGAGTGGAGAATCCAAAGCCATTTCGAACATTTTGGAAACTTATACATGAGACTCAATGGAAATCACCACGTCATCTGCCCAACAAATACCACATTTTTAATCCATGTGTGATTCAACACCCAACAGACAAAGGCAAGTATCTGTGTAATCTGCGATGCGGAAATTATCACATGAATATGGAAAAACTGGGTAAAGCAAGTGTCTACGAATACGAAGGTCGTGTGCACACACTCAACTGCTTAGTCACCATTGATCCATACTGGCGAGGTGATGAGTTTGGAAACATCAATAAACTTAATGGTGTCATGATTAAAGAAGAACCTGTTCCATATCCTGCACACGTAGCCGGATGTGAAGATATTCGTTTGATTTGGAACGACGACACAAAGGTTCTGTATGCTGTGTTCACGTCGTTGGAACAGGATGCATCTGGTCGACCAGCCATTTGCATCACAACACTCGATTGGAAAAAGGGCAAGTTTACCTCTCCAGTGGTGCGTTGTAAAGGTCCGATCGCTGATCGCATTGAAAAGAATTGGATTGGCTTTGTCTACAACGGCAAATTGTATTTCATTTATTCCATGAACGAAATTGTGGTGCTCGAAGTCAACCCGAGTACTGGGGATACGAAATTTGTAAGTTATGATTTGTGCACACGCTACAATGCATGGCGCGGTTCATCGCCTCCCGTTTACGTCAACGAGCATCCAACATTGTTGTCAATTTTAAAAAGCAAAATTCCCAATTCGCAACGAGAACAGCATTGTTTAAACAAAGACAAATGGATGCTTATGTTGGTCCACATGTCGGCATTTCCACAATACTCGCACCGTCTTGTCGTGTTTCGACTTCGCCCTTTACCGGAAAAGCCGGAAAAAGCAGGACGTCCGTTCACGTTACAGGCATTGTTTATGAGCGAAATTGGCGTATTTAACGCATACGATGTTGAATTTACTTGTACATTACAAATCACGCCAGACTCGAAAGAAATTATGATTCCTTTTGCAATGCGTGATGAGTATGCATTTTGCCACCGATATTGTTCAGAATCCGTGTTTAATAGTCTCAAATGGATCGGAAGTCCAGATGATTTGATATCGTTTGTTTCGAAGTAGCGTGTGTCGTTCTTTTTTTGTTTTTGTTGTATTTCTCTACATACAAAAAGTAAGACATGTCCTCCAAACGAAAACCCAAACATCCCAAGAAATTAGAGAATACTCGTTTTTCAAGGCGAAACCAGCACATAGAAAACCATTTTGATCCTGATGCAGAGGAGCTGGCGGAGGAACTGGCAGACGGGGCGCGTAGAAAAATTTTTCGGACACCGCGTCAACATTATCTTCATCAAAAACGTGATGTTGCAGAACTGTTTCGTCGATTTGTCGGAAATGAAAAAGACGACACACGGGTGCGCCGTTACGGAGAAAGTTATCGACCAATTTTAATGATGACAAGACCACGTGCAGTAAAAATTGCACGATCGTTAGGGCAGATCGGTCGATGGACAACTCCTTACGTCATGGAAAAAATTCCTACGATTCGTAATGTTTGGTTACCCGTGTTTCGAATTCATCGCTTGTATTACGCAGAAACGACATTGTATTGTGGAACCTATTATTTCACAGAACAAGGAAGTCGAAACATGCTCGATCTCGGTCGGACGGCAATTTTTGGTTCGAAAGTGGCGGCTTGGATTTCTTTGATGTACTTTTGTAAAAGCCTGGGTGAGCAGAGGTTGTCAACAATTTTAGAAGGCGTCTCCAAAAAGCTGTTTGCCTTACCCAATCAGACAGAGAGCGAAAAGAAATTGCAGGATACATGGCGGTGGTTGATCGATGATTTGTTTCTGACCAATGTTTTGTTCATTTTACAACCCGATTGGAATGAACCTATTACTCCTTGGGCAGATCGCGAACGAGTAAAATTGACACAGTCCCCCTACACAATTATGTTTCCGTTTTATATGCCTGTATTTCGAAATTATGCCGAGGCATTGCGTCAATCGATTCCAGAAAAGGGTTTGTCGGCTTTGTATCCATGTGGTCGACATATTCCGCGCTTTAGCAAACCCCAAATCAATTGGTCTGCCGGTGCGATTCACGATTTTTTGGATCAACCGCTGTGCTTTCTTGTACACGAATTGAGACTGAATCGAGCCCTTGTCATCGACACATTAATTTTTCAACATGAAACCGGATCCATGCGAAATAATACAGAAATTTTGGATACTCGACCCAATTCTATGACTCATGTCAAATATGTACCTGTGCCCATTGGACAAGCATTGCACAAACGTGTGTCATCGTGGTGGACCAATCCCACCGCTGGCGCAATCGACGTGAAAGAATCATGCGCCGCGTTGTGGTTTTTAGAAGATGGATTTTTTCGACCTCTGGATTCTCATCATCGTCACTGGGAGCAGCTTCAGTACAAAAAGCATTGGACCATTGATAATGAACAATCTATAACGTCACCATTTCGTCCGGCGATTGACAATGATGACGAACACGATGCTCATGCATCTAAAAAAAATCCGCGTTTTCCTTCGATTCATGTACGGAACTGGTACCCGCGTTTATTAGATCCGCGGCCGACTCACAAGCGCCCTGTTTCTGTTTCATTGGAAACACCAGGACTCACACGATGGACGAAAGGTAACCAATTGTCATTAAAATATTTGCCGCGAACGCCATTTGGTGTCGGCGCACACGAAGATGACGAAACAAAACAAGATGATAAAGATGATAATGATGATGATGAAGACGAAAAAGAAGAAGACGAAGAAAAAGAAAGAGCCTATTCGCCCAAGTCACCAAAACCGGTGTCACCAACCTATTCGCCCGAATCACCAACCTATTCGCCCAACTCACCGACCTATTCGCCTGAGTCACCAACCTATTCGCCTGAGTCACCAACCTATTCGCCCAACTCACCATCTTACTCCCCCACATCACCAGCCTATTCACCAAAACAATCTCACGTCACTCCAACCAAGACAACAAAACTCAAATATCCACCAAAACAGAAGAAAAAAGGCAAATAAAAACATCACGAATTTTTACGTTGATTTACCTCATACAGCGGATACGAAGTGATGATGGTAAGGAGATCTGGAATGGGAATGGCTTGTTTTAGTTCTTTCGTTGGAAAATGCTCAACGCATCAGACAAATTTTTAATGCGCACAATAAGACAAGCTTTTACCAAACATAACACAAAAAACATCATAATTGAAAAAAATCCACATTAAAAAGGGAAATTAACTCACTATGCCGTACTCGTGTCGTTTTATTACCGGCCCAATGCGGTCCAGCAAAACGTCCGCGTTAAAGCAACACATCCTATCCATCGTCTTACGCGGCGATCATGCTGTAGTATTTCGTCCTGCCGGTGATTCTCAACGGTGGAACAACGACGAGAAACACCCGAACCGTGTCACTCATGATGGACAAGGATATTTGCCTATTGAGCAAAGTCCTGAAGTCTATAAACGTTTGACGGTTGTTGAAACGAAATTGTTGTGCGATCAACTCGACTACATCAAGACGACGAAGTTGAAAGAAGTACTCGTTGATGAATTTCAGTTTTTCAACGCAAAGGGTGACGCATTTCAATTTCTGCAAACGATGGCGAAAGAAAAGATTAGCGTTACGATTGCGGGATTGACGTTGAATTGGAAACGCGAAATGTTTCACAATGTTGTCGAGTGCTTTGGTTTGTTTACCCACATTGAACACAAGTATGCGCGATGCAACAAATGTGGCGAAAAAGCTACATTTACAGCAAAAGTCGACAAATCAAAAACAGATATTTTGCAGGTGGGTGATAAAGAATATGAATCTCGTTGTCATGCCTGTTTTGATGTTTAAAAAACTAAGTAGTTAGTGATTTCGTTTTCTTTTCTGATGGTGTTCCTTACTTCGAGCCCGTTGATTTTTTATTGCATTTGCCTGTCTTTCTTTTAACTTGGCGGAGATACGCTCGAATTCTTCCTCTGTCATCTCTTGGTCCGTGTGATTTCGCGGACGAAAACGTTTTTCTAATGAACTGATTAATTGGATGTGACGTTGTCGATTTTTTTCTCTCATTGAAACAGGATTTGTAAGTTGCGTGTTTGCGAATGGTATGACATGAGACGTTTGTTTTCTTTCGTTTGTTTCTTTTGTCTCTTTTGTTTGATTTGTTTCTTTTGTCTCTTTTGTTTGATTTGTTTCTTTTGTCTCTTTTATCACGTCTGTCTTTTCGGGTCGTGCATACTGTACGCGCACACGCTTATTTGATGATTTGGGTTCAAAATAGCCGTTTTCATCCATCACCATCTCGCCGCTCGGTAATTCATCAACAAGATCAATTTCTGATGATGGTCCAAAATAGATTTCATATCGCTTTTTCAACAGTCCGTTCTTTAAAGCATTATCAATTACGATTCGAAAACGATCGACATCATCCTCAGTAGAATGCATAATCTCTTCTAGAATAGCAGTCATATTGCCTTTGTGTTTTTCGTACGACGTGCAAACATCCGATATTTCTTCTTGCGTTCCGACGTACTTTTCTTTTGCTGCGAGAATTTCTACAATGTTGACATACTTTTGAAAATAGTACGAGTCTGGTTTTTTGTTTGTTTCGTTGTCATCATTCGTGACGAGAGGATCATCATGTGTTAGATCGTACAAACTACGTTTATCTTTATCGTTTAGAACATCCATTACATTTACAAGATATTGAAAATCAATCGTTGCTTGTGCGCGCTTATCATCAGCCGCTTTGTCCGGATGCAACGTAAGCGCCAGTTTTCGAAAGGCTTTTTGAATCTCAAGATTCGACGCTGTAATGCTCACGTTTAGGATTTCATAATAATTTTTGCCATAGAATGTTGATTGCATTTTGGATGTGCACGCGTCTGTGTAAAGCCGACTTTTTTGCTTGAGTTTTTTTTTCGAAAAAAATTGAGGTTCGCATTTGTTTCTTTTTTGTTAATGGACGTTTGTTAATGGACGACAACTCAAGCGATTGCGCTGACGATGATCATAACTCCTGCATTTGTTTTGATAACAGCTATGTTGTCTATCGAACCTTAAACAAAGACAAATTTGCACATACTCTTACAATATCTCAACTTCCGAATGTTATCGTGGTACTAATTGTTGAATATGACATTCCCACAATTGAACAAATTGAAGACTCCATAAAACATGTGGATGAATGCGATGAACTAATTTGCAAGAATTTAAAACATACATCTGGTTCAAAGTGGGAAACGTGCGCATTATGTCATCGGTACATTGGCCCTTTTACTCTTCTTGATACTCAGCAGTGTGTGGTTTGCGAACGCGAAGTTTGCTTTGGAAAAAACGCTTGTTCCGATGCGATTTGCAGTTGTGACGCAATCGTATGCGATAAATGTGTATATTTTCATTTGATTCGATGCAGTCAGTGTCATACCCTTTCGTGTATCGACAAAAATGAAATGAAAGAATGTTCTTCCTGCGGCAAAACCTTCTGCATCGCCCACGATCACCAATGTCAAGCCAAAATTAAGAAACGACATCCTGATCAAAACAGAAAACATAACAAACACAACAAAAAACAACGAAGATAGAGTTTGGTTTGCTTTCAGTGGTGATGTAAAAACACATTAAAGAAGTAACAAATAGACTGTCAAGAAGCAACATGGCAACTTTTTTGGGTGCACTTTTTGACGTGCTATTGCAAGTAGCTGCAAGTAGTGCATGGACCGTAGGTAGCGACGTTGTTTCGGATAAATAGTGCAACATGAGTTTCTTTTCTCTTTCCCCTACTCCTGTTTCGAAAAGTAAACATAAGAATTGTCAACACCCTTTCGCCCAACATTATGAGTTGTGTGTTTTGACAATTCACAAACATGACCCACATGCAATAGTTGAGACCGCCACGAACAGCGAACCGCTCTATGGTAGCTTCTTCGAATCAGCAATCCACAATTGAATCCCCGCTGTCCTCCACCGTAGATAGATCCGCGACGCTGTGTTGTGTAGTGTCTTCCCTTGTTTTTCATTTTCATATTCTCGTGATGCTCTCCAAGTTGTTTTCGTAAATCGTATGATGGATTGTACATTAAACTATGTTGTCTTCGTACATGAAAAAAAAACGCAAAAAAACTTTTACATATGTTTCAAACCATCCAGAAACTTTCGTGTGTTTTTTTTGTTTCACAAAACACTCTGGATGCAACTCTCCGTTGACGATCTCCCCACGTTGTGGAGCGATGTCCTGCGCCACAAAAAGCTCCTCATTGTCTGTGGACCCGACGCTGACAGTCTGTGTGCATTGGAGTCTCTCACGACTCTCTTAAAACGTGATCAAAAAGAATTCGTATACTCACTGGGTGGTGATCTGAATGTTTCTGCTCACTTGAGAGACAAAAACATCACAGGAATGTTTCTTCTCAACTGTGTGTACTCTTTGGGGGACAATATGGAAAATGTCTTGTTGAAGATGATTCCAAAACAAATCGATGCCGTGTACGTGTTTGATGCGTATCGTCCACTTCCCCGATCATCTCTGTTCGGTTTCGTGGACAAAGATGATGATGATGATGACGATGATGATCTCGAATTCAAGAAAAAACAAAAAGTGGCGGATTGTTTCGCCTTTTACACACCATGCGGCGACAAGAAGAAAAAAGAAAACGACACAAAAGACATGAAACGGAGCATGGATCCACCCACCATAATCGATCACCAAGATTTTAATGGTCAGGCCAGCATCTTATTTCCCTGTGCATACATGATGTTGGATCTGTCTTTTGCTGTTGAAAACGTCGATATGAACGATCAATACATGCTTTGGCGCGCCATCGTTGGCACGACCCATTATTATCTCCACGATCGTATGGAACGTGATCGTTATGGGCAGCTTGCGCAAGAATTTCAATCTCACATGTCTCGGTTGGTATCGTGTTCGCAACAGGAAAAAGAGGTGGGTAAACATGAGAATACCATGTTGGACGACGGCGAACTTCCACCCTCGCTTTCCGTAGCCCCCAACAAAACAGGAACACTGCATTCCTCTACGCATTGTCGAACCGTATTTCAAAGACACTGTTCGTTATGGAAATCGTTGTCCTATTCACCGTTGATACACTCCAGATGGAACGAATACGATCGAAAAGAAATGTTAGCACATTTAGGGATACCATTGCAAACAGCACAACAACAACCGATGCAAGAGATTGCGATCAAAAAGACTGTGGGGCTCGGAATGTTTTCCAATCCGGATCCGTTCGTAAACGCTGTCAACACGTTCTGTTCCGCATTAAATGATTACAATTATTTGCGAACCGTAGTGTATCATGTTTTGACGGATGATAGTGATGATAACAAATCATATCTCAAAGCCATTCAAGAACACCGGCCCGAAATATTACATTCCAACGTGGCACCGATTGATCGTGGTGCTCTGTTTTATGAATCGTTTCACATTAATGTGACTGCAAATACGTTGGTGGATGCCGCTGATTTGGTCTACATCATAGATGTCCTTTTTCACGATGATCGACTTGAAGATGCGGTTGATCTGCTTGCGTCGGTTGCCTTAAAATCCGATGTTGTATTCAAAAAACATCTATCGTACGCTTTAAGAATATATGATTGCGTTTCTCAAACCGCTTTACGACTGTCAAAACTCCAACACAAACAAACGCGAGACAGGAAACGTTCGATTACGACCGAAGAAATTCATATGACAGATATTAAAGATATGAATTATTGCTTGTTGGCTACCTTTCTTGTGGATTACTTATATTGCCAGGCGACGCTAACAAAATATCGTCATCATCGGTTTCGCGTTCTTCTTTGCGTGCTGCAATCCGACAATCGATACACGGTGGTGTATCAAAATTCCTATCCCTTGCATCTCATTGCATCGGAAGGTCGTTTTCAATTGACCAAAAAAGATGTTCGAACGGAATGGCCAGAAATCGAATGGAGTGTATTTCCATTCTTGCCATCTCACCGAGAATGTTTTTATATTGGAAATGTTGATCAACATATGATGAAGGAGTTCATTCAACAATTTTATGTGGAACGCTAGGAACACTAGGAAGATTTTGGTAATGGAATCAAATATTTATCCAAGACTCGAACGTTTTTTTTCTCGTTTTGATCCTGCTGTTCTTTGAGTTGTTGTTCTTGCTGTGCATTCATGGCCGAAAACAGCGAAAATCTCTTAATGTTTGTGTTAGGCACGAGTTCAGTCGGTGCGCTGTTGCTTTTAAAGTACAGAGTCGGAAACCATTTCTTTAATTCGCTGAGAGGCACATTTAAATTCTGCAGCGATTCAGCTACTAAGAGAAATGTAGATCGATGTTCCCCAATCATCTCTGGATCTTTTGGTTTATGTAATGGCAATTCGTAACGTTTATGAAATTCGATTCCCGAAGTCACACGTTGATCCCGATTTTCTTTTTGGTTTTCTTGCACGTACTGTGGAATTTGCCAACGAGCGGGTGGCAAGGATTTTTTCCTTTCTTTTAAGACCGACGGCGGTACACCATATAATTCTAAAAACATTCCTGTAAAGAGTTCTTGCAAATGTTCGGAGTATGTATATCGCGTTTCTTCAATGAAACGAAATGCACACGATGCTGCAAACTGTCCTCTCACAAGGTATTTTCGTTTCTTGTTTGGAATATCAATACCACTTGAAACCACGTATCCGATTGCAAAATCTTCCGCAATCATTCCACATCCCTGGCAGACAAATCGAACTTTTTTGTGGCGTGGGATTGGATTTTCGATTAAAGGGCCGGCTAACTCAACCATTCCAATATATAGACCCCATGGGGATAATGGTACGACCTTGTCCGTGTCAGCCATGTGTTTGTTTTAAACACTTCTCTTTTACGAAAAAAAAACAACAACAAAAAGAATGTATCTCGAAAAAAACAATACGCAATTTAAAACAAATCCTTGTATTGCGAAACACTGCATAACGGCGTGGTTTGAGTTTCTGTTTCGATTTCCTTTCGTTCCGTCTTGTGTTTCGCTGGAACAAACACAATTTGTCCGTTTTCATCAAAATCGAACACGCCATCCGGAATCTTTGTCGTTCGTTTCTCCGCTTTCTCGTCTGTCTCTTTTATTTCCTTCGTTTCCTTCATGTCATGATGTGTCTCTTTGATTTTACCCACGGGTTTATCGTTCTCGTCATCGTCGGAAAATAAAATATTATCAACAGAGTTGATGGGCATTCCGGTGTTAGCAACGTTTTCCAATATCGCACGCGGAGGGCGGTTTTTTATAAGAGCAGGTTTATTCTCTTTCCTATCTTTTTCTTCTTCTGGACAAGTGCTTTTTGTTGTGACCAGTTTCTGTCGTGGGATGGATTTCATTGGTTGGGAGTAGAGAGGAAATCGTTTAATCACTTTCTCTGCTTTTTCTTTTTGTTCCAACGAAAGCATTCGTGTAGGAGTCGACAATTGAATCGGTAACCCAGCATGCATAAGAGGAGGAGAACTTTGCACAGCTTGGGTGCTTTCTTTTCCCCCGTCAGTTTCGTCTTCGTTGTTATTCTTGTTCATTCCGGATTTGGATACCATTCTTTTCTTCGTAAATCCCAGCAGTTCTTGAGGGGCGAACAATGCTTGCAAATCAGAATCCATTTTCACGCCAAAACAACGTTCATGTCCTTCAGACTGACATTTACCATGGTAGCAGTGTTGTCGCACAGATGTTGTCCGACGGTCGACTGTAAAATAAATGGACGCATGTCGATGAATACGATTTGCGATGCGACAATAATGAGATCCTGGTCCCTGCACCAAAACCAAACAATGTCCGTTTTTGTACAGGATTAGCCTGCGTACTTGGAGTTCTCGATATTTGTTGGTTTCCATCCGTTCCCGGATAAAAAGTTGCAACTGCAAGCAACGACCCAAAGGGTCGTTAGCCATATCCTCGATTTCCTGATCCGCATTGACAAATTTCGAACCAAATTCGTTTTTCCCCATTTTTTGTAACATGGACACCTCCAAGTCACGGTTCGCGCTTGGAAGAATATGATGAAATTTTTGTCGCACCTTTTGTTCCTGTGCATTCGAATTGGCTTCTTCCAGTTTGTGTTTTTGATACAGTTCAACACTGGAAAATTCTTCTCCTAAAGGATTCGTATATGCAAATAGTTTTGGTTTTAAGAAATACAATGTATCATCGCGCAACGCGTTGGTTTTGACAGCAGCTTCATAATCGCTTAATGTCATGGCCAATGCAAAACGTGGTCTTTTCTCTTTCTCTTTTTCGTTTTCTTTTTCTAGATCTAAGGTGTATTGATAAATCGACATAAAAAAGTCTTTCCACGGTCGAGGATAATTTGGAATCGGATCATTGGATTGAAATCTACACTGTGTTTTTACAAGTCCTTTTCGACCTCGTAATGATGCCAATGTTAACGCAAATCGCAAATAATCGCGCACTTCATGAGGTAGCAATTCATCAAAGAGCCGTTCGGTGTCTTCCTTACCAAATTGAGTCAGAAAGCGCTGTATAATGTCTTCATTGACTTTATACAAATTCCACCTCGCTTGAATTTCTTGCATCGTTTTCGGTTTTACAGAAGGAGATGATGTCAGTGTTCCTTCTTTGCGTAAAATGAAATGTTTTACGTCGGCCAACCATCCTTGTTCGTGTAATGTCCCGTCTTTAACAATCCCTACAGGCCAGTAGCGACGACCGCAGTAACGCTTACCGGACGGGTAACAACATCCCTGTTTTGGTTTTTTATGCTGATCGCAAGTTTTTGCTTTTTGTAAGAATGGCATACGTAACGTTTTATTGTAAATACTAATATCGACAACGTCACTCCACGGTTTGGGACCGCAATGAGGAACTGGATATTGCTCCTGTAATGCATGTCGACATAATTCTGCAAGTTGCATACACTCTTCCGGATAATATACAGATTCGTAAAAATACAGATGTACACCCAGTTGGTCGTTTTCATCTGCCAAGCACAATAAACAATCTGTTTGATCTGCTTGAGTGGCTCCTCTTGCTCTCATGACCCTCTGTAAAACGTATATTTCGCGTAACAGCAAATCCTGATTGTACTTGCGCTCAGAAATGCTTCCATAATCGAGGTCGAACGCAAGACATGTGGTATCCCACGATGTATCGACGGTGTCTTGGGCCAACATGAACGATTCATTATACAGTGACGGAACTGGTGCGCGAAAGACATTGAATGCTCGTTCAACGAGTCGAGGATAAATGTGAAGTGGATGTGATGATTTTGAGATTACCGACAGCATGACACACGATCCGTAAATGTGTGGAAACCCTTCGCAGAGAACAATACGTCCAGCATTATTAATAATGTCTTCGATCAACGCATTTTGAAGATCAAAATAATCTTTGGATGTGGATAAAGCTAGAATTCCTCCTTCGAAAATACTGTGTGTATATTGCTTGAATGTGTCCGTTTTATTGTAAAAAAAGACGTCTCTCAATTTTCCCCATTCGCGAACAAAATCGCCTCGTATGGTCGCATCTGGTTTCGGCGGCATGTGGAAGCATGGGATAGATCAACAAAGGAAGCAAAAAAAAAAGAAGGCAAAATTTTGAATAAAAAAGTTGCGCAATGAGCGCATTATAGAAGACAAGAATAACGTATATGTCTTCTACAAAGTAAAAACGAAATTTTGAAAGCAACACACTCTTCATGTCAGAATTGCAGAATAGATTCCCCATTCCGGAATTCAACAAAAAAATGGGCACAAAGCCAACCTTGACGAAACAGCCGTATGAGGATTTAAATCTCGAGGAAATTGAAGAAGATACCACCATTGTCATGTTTGGTCCTCGCGGAGTCGGTAAGACAACGCTTGTTTACAAGTTGCTCTTGGCATTAAAGCTTTCGCGAGGCATGATTAAGTGCAAAAGTGGTGAATGTTGGCAAAATTATTCCGAATGGATTTCAAAACCTTACATTTATCAAGGTTTTTTCCCCGAGAAACTATCACGTGTAATGATGTATCAAAACAACCTAATGTCTCTGAACGTGATGGAAGAATACAAATTTAGAAAACATGAATTGGCGAGCAAGATTCGGGCACAGGCAAAACAGCATCACACAGAAAAATTTGAAAAACTTGTAGCACAAGCCGAAAAGGGAAAGTGGGACATCGAATATTTTAAGAAAGAACATGCAAAGCGCGAAAAACAATGGGCAGTGGAGGAAGACGATGAATTTGAAAATGTGTTTGGTAAAGAAGATTACAAAATGAAACGACAGTTGCGAAAGCCGTATTGTATGTTTGTGGTTTTGGATGATTTGGCATCCGACGGTTCACTGAATCATAAACTCGTCAAAGTGCTTGTCAACAATGGGCGGCATATGGGAATTTTGGTATTTTTCGCAATACAAGATCCTGTGGATTTGCCTCCGCGGTACCGCCAAGGTATGTCTTGGATATTTTTGTTTTATGATATCAAAAAGCCAAATTTGGAAAATTTGTTCAAGAGTTATGCAAGCAGTCTTTTCAAAACCATTAATGATTTGCGAGTCGCAATGAAATGGGCAAAAGAACGCGGCGGTGTTTTGGTATTGCATGTGAATCATCGAGAGCAGCATCTTCTTCATCGTTCCGTTTTCTTTTGGAAATCGGGAAAGATGCCATATAATCCTCAAGCCGTTGGATCACATGAATTCATGCAACTCGGAAATCAATGGCTTGATGTTCAAAAGCATAAAAGAATGGTTCAGGAATTGATGTTGAATGAGGAAGACGACAAAAAGAAAGGACGAACGAAACGAGTGAAAGAAAAAGTGAAAACAGATGATACGGATCAGAAAGACAAGGAAGACAATGATGAAGACAACGAATACAACGAACATAATGAAGAGAACGAACACAATGAAAACGACCATCAAGACGATGAAAGCATGGATCAAGAGGATGACAACATGAAAGACGATACGGTGAACGATACAATGAGCGATACGATGAACGACACCAACGCAGATCAAAGGAACGCAGACGAAAGCCGTAATCATCTGGCAGACAACGATGATGAAAAAGATAATCACCTTGCAACAAGCATTCGCCATACTCAAAAGCAATTGCGAAAGGAAGGACGTAGAGCCAAACGTGTTGGCGATTTGGAACAGGATTTGTTCAACACGAGCATCGTAACAAATAACAAATTATTACATCATGAGGCGGAAGACAACAACGATGAAATACAAGACAAAAACAAAAGAATCACTTAAAAGCGGCGCTTTGCTTTAAATGGAATAATGCGCATCGATTTTTTCACCTCTTGTGTCAGTTGTTCTTGTACATCAAGCGAAAGTGATGATGAACTTCGAACAATATGCACGCGAAATTCGTTCTTTTCATTAGAATTCTTGAACACGACTTGTTGTTTGTTTTGTTTTCGCTCTTCGTGTTTATTGTCTTTACCCATGGGTTTACCGTCATGTTGACGTCGGGCAATATCAACATAGACAGGTCCTTTTTCTACAGGAATCATGTGTCTCGGTTCAACAGATTCGTCTCGTTTTACGTGGTCAATTCGTTTCTCATGATCGATACCAGATTCCTCTCGTTTTACGTGGTCAATACAAGATTCGTCTCGTTTTACGTGGTCAATACAAGATTCGTCTCCTTTCACATCATCGGTCAATTCGTCCGAAACCGGTTCTTCAACAATGGGAGGCAGCTTTGATTTAAGATGTGGGCTTCCAGTTTCAGTTACGAACGACGGAGTTTGGTTTTGTTGCTCTTTCCGTTCCGCTTCATTTTGTTTTAATTGTTTAGACTCAACTTGTTTGGTTGCATCCATCAATGCTCGTGTGGCTTCGCTAATTAAGATGGTTATCGGAATCTCGTCACGGTCGTCTTTACCAATCATTTCCAGCCGAACGTTTAATCGTTCTTGTTCAAGCGTATAATAATGGTCAAGAGACAGAAGGCGTTCGTAGTGTTTCACTTCGAGTGGTAATTCGACCGATTTGTAATGATCAAAATCGCGAATTACCTCATCTCTGTATTGTTTGTTGTTGTTCTGGGTTGTCAATGCTGTCCGCAAATTCGCATACAGAGTATGTACTCGCTGGTGCTGAAAGGGAAAAGCAATCACATCGGACATCATGAACATGAGATTCAGTTTCTCATCGCGAGATAAAGCCATTCTTCTCCAAAAAGAACGAACACCACCACACACCATGCACCCGAAAAAATTCAAATTTTTTTGTGCAAAAAAGATTTTTAAATCAAACGAATTGAATGCAAGGATACAAAAAGAAATACCCCCCATGTCAACCAAAAAAATCACTGAGATACGTGTTTCGGAAGATGCTCATACGTCATTTTTAAATCGACCGTGTAAAACACGTGCGCAATACCTAAAAGATATGTCGAAATCCGAACGTATTGTTTTTGAAGAGCTTACACAATTTCGGAAGCCAGACGAAATTGTCGACATTGTTAAATATCCACAAAAATCACAGGAATGGTATCGCGCCCGAAGTGCACGTATTACTGCGTCCGTTTCAGCCGCTGCGGTGGGTCTCGGATCCAAACGAAATCGCGTGTTAAATCAAGCCCGAGAGAGTGTTCATAAACCATTTACAAGTTCTGTGATGACGGAATGGGGTGTTGACAATGAACATCGAGCTGCACACAGCTACATCAAAGATTTGCGCGATATCATTCATGCTTCGTATGTGAAACAACGAGAAGAACATCAATTATGCTTGTCCATTTGGACACATTTTGTGTTTCGTGGGCACAAGATACCGATTTTAAATCCAGCGGAATTGCCATCGGTATATTTATTACACTTTGGTTTAATGACCGATCCATTTAGTACGTGGCGTGGCATGTCTCCGGACGGTGTTGTTGTTGTTAACGGAATCGCAATTGGATGTGTTGAATTTAAGTGCCCGTACGGAAATAAAGGCGATCATGGCCTGTATTCGTGCATACCCAAATACTATTTCCCACAAATTCAGAGCGAACTTTATCTATGTCATCTCATGTGGAATACTGTACAATGGATTGATTTTGTGGTCTGGAATCCTAACTATTTTACGGTAGAGCCCTTCCTATTGGATCGCGAATTCTTTTTTGGGTGGTTTGCAAAGCGCGAAATGCGCTATTACTTTGAAGCTTACTTGCCAATGTTGGCTCAGCAAGCGCGCCTTGATTTTGTCAAAATGTATTCGGGTTCTTCTTCTTCTTCTTCTTCTTCTTCTTCTTCTTCTTCGTCTACAAAACAATCAGACGACACGGTATTGGACCCAGAAGTCGAGACCGAAGCCAAGTTTCGAAAATTTTTACGTACGGAATTTAAAATTCCATCACAAATCAAGGTAAACCCGTCGGTAAACGAATAAATTTAATGTTAGCTCAAGAACATTGGGATACTCACAAGGCCAAAGAGGTTGCACAGAGTATTTTGACAACACGAGACCAAGCAACTGTGCACAGTCGACAAGTCAAGGAGATGAAAAATCAATTGTTGGATTACATGAGCGTGGGAAAGATTGCAGATTTTCCTCTTGAAACCAGCAACAAGAAGCTGGTTGCCGTGGAGACTCCGGTTCGATTGTCTTTGATTGAAGCTATCCGAATAAAGTTCACTCAAGATGGAACTGATACCGGAACTATCGATGACTGGCTGAAAGAAGTCAAGGAAATTCGTCGATCTGGCGTCAAGTCGATGAAACGGGTGATGAAAATTACCAAAATCCGGAAAGAAAAGGCGGGCAAAAACAAAAACAATACAAAAGAGAGCCCAGAGAGCAAAGATGCAACGTCAAAATCGAAATCGAAATCGAACCGAAAGCGTTCTCGAGATAACATTCCATCAGGCGAAGAGCCTCAAAATAAAAAACGTGGTGTAACAACAACAACAACAACAACAACAACAACTGAACATCGGGATCCTCCTTCCCTTTTGCCCAATGCACCCATGCAAGTGCTTGTAGAGGGGGAAAACAAACGTTAAAATTAAGCAAAAATGAATGCATGTTTTTGACGCGAATATGGAAGAACGATAAGGCCGTGTTCGCTTCGAAACGAAGGTTTTTGACTCTCCTTCGTTAGGGCTTTTCGAATGTGATCTTTTATGTCTTGCAGATCATCATCCTCATCGTCTTGTTCTTCTTTCTCTTCTTGCTCTTTTGTCTTTTTTGTCCTGTTTCTTGGAATCCATGGAATCAAGTTAAAATTCTTGAATGCATCGTATGATAGAGTTGATGCGTGGGCAGCGAAAATGAAGTCAACCCAATCTTCCGAACAAAAGTATTCTGAAGAGAATGGTTCGATATCCAAATCTCCATTTGACGATTGAGACCATATCCAAGCGGATGCCATGTCTTTCGCTGCATTTGCTGTAGTTTTGTTTTGTTCCATAAACTGTTTCCATGTCGGAAATCGCAGTTGTTGTTTATCGTGGATAAAAATGAAACGATATCCGTAAGATCCTGTATGACGATTGTACAAACGCCATTCCAACAAAAACGGTGGATCATCATTCATCGTAGATGCCGATTCAAACGAAAGAAACGATTGATAATACGTTTGAGGAAATCCTTCCCGATGTAAACGAAAGGATGGATATAAAGTATGCCGAGCAAAAAGCCATTTGTAAATAAATTTCGCGTACATGAAAGAAGGAATGATATATTCACTCCAACAATACGTTACATACCACGAAGCCCTGAAAACCAATGTCAGGAGGAATGTCAACATTTGACGTGTTTGCATTGTTGTGCATATCGTATTACACATAATCTGAACGTTGTGATGTGTTTTTTTGGTGGGCGGTGGTGTTTCCGTATTTTTTCGCTCGAGGAATAAGAAAAACGTCTCTGTTTTCTTGGCGAAGAAAAAAAAGTAGAACAAGAAAAAAGAAGCATGCCGATCAAAGAACCGAATCAATTGGGTGTCATCGGACCGATACGATGTCCATGTGGACAGGTGATTTCTCCCGCAACGAATGAATACTATCGATTGCTGAAAGCTGGACATTCAAAAAAGTATGCCTTAGATCATTGTGGATTGCCAACTCGAAGCCCTCTAATTGATGTCGCACCCGCATCGGAGTGCTGTAATGCTTATATTATGTGTTACATTGATTCGACCATGTTACATTTGATGTACAACGAAGTTGCGATGTATAGTGATCAAAAACGTGGGCAAGCACCGCACGGGCAAGCACCGCATTACGACAAAAAGGATAGTAAAGAAGCTTAAAATTCTTGTCCTAAATTTGCGAATAATTCGTCTTCAGTTTCTTTTGAAATAGAAGAAGAAGTGTTATTTAAATCATCGTGCTGTTGATTGTTATGCGATTGTTGTTGTGGTTGTGGTTGTGGTTGTTGTTGAAGATCATTGTTCGTCTTTCCTTCTTCTTGTTCTTCGTTTTGTTTGGATGATGGTGGATTATCATTTTGTTCTTCATCTTGTTCTTCTTCTTGTTTTTCATCTTGTTTTTCACCCTGTTCTTTTTCCTGGTCTTCTTTTTCCGCTTCCTCATCATCATCAACAATCCAATTGGTATCCTCCTCTGTGGCATCCGGATCCGCTTTGTAGTTGTGGTCGTTCGTTTGACCTTTTAACTCGGCGGCATCTTCGGCTGCCGTGTCATTCAAATCTTCGCCATCGGTATCCGTATCGCTGAGAACTTTTTTCTCTTTGGTTTCCTTTGTGTCTTGTACGCCCTCATGTTTGTTCTTTTTTTTGGTTTTGCATTCGATGATGGCGCTGGCTTTTCTTTTCTTTTTCACGTTGCCAAGAACTGCGTTATTTTCTTTTGCACATTGTTGGAATGTTTTGTCTTTGGCTAGGCGTCGATACACGCTACCGAGCAATTTTACGATTTTTACTTCAAACTTCTCCTTCAGAGACTGCTCAAAAACGTCACGAATGACAGCTCTGTAACATGATGTGACAGCATCCGAGATTGCTTTTTCCTCCGCGCGAACGGAAGAATTAAGTTGATGAAGGGCAGGCTGTTCCTCTTTTGGTTGAGGTTGTTTTTGCATTTCCACCCTTGAAAAAAATAGAATTTAAAAGCAATACGCCAGCAAGGACAAAAGTGTTAAAAAGATGATTTTCGAAACGAATAAAAGCAGAGATAAATCAAAAAAAAAAACAAGAAAAACTTACTTTTACATAACAGGAGCAGGACCAAACACCGTCGAACGAGGAAACAATTTACGCACGACAGCGCGGGCGTCCTCAATTTTAATGATGTGACGACCATGCTTTGCAACTTCTTGCACCAATCCACGCGCATTTTCTCTCATCATGTCGGAGGTTAGTTCACGCGTCGGTGGTAAAGATTCTTTGGAGAGTCGCATACCCTGATGTTCTTTGTCCAAGTACGTAAACGTTGCCTTCTCCCCATTTTTGGGTTCGTTTTTAACTTTCGGACAGAACAATTTTTGTAATGCAGGCTTTGAAATCGTTTTTTCTGTCAAAGAACGCTCTCGCATTTTGCGTTCTTTTTTCGAACTACCTCCGCTGGATTTGACATCGTGCGAAGGATCTTTTGCCTTGCGTGGAGCGCCGCGCAAGCCCCCCTTCTTTTTCTTTTCCGTCGATGCGGCCACATCAGATTGTCCTTTGCCGTCCGATGGGACTGGTGCGGACGGGGTGCTGCTGGATGTGGTGAGTTGAGTTGCTGACGAGCTCATTGTGTAATCAATCAATCACAAACTTTTTGTTGAGATTTACTTCTTGGTTTCGAAATGGAAATCGGTTAACTAAAAAGACGCACTTGACTTTTATTTTGACTTTTTTCTCAAGCCAAAATAGGAAGCAAGAAATGGATAGATGACGTAATGAAGTAATGAATGAATAAAACGATGAAAAAACCCTACATGACCAAAAAACTCTTTTCATGTTCATAAAAAAAACAAACCACTTGCGCAAATAAAGCCATTTTTGGTACAAATAAAAAATTCAAGCCCGATGAACGAGACAAAAGAAAGAGAGAGAAAAGAATCAAAAGAACAATCGAATGATGCTATGACAGACGAAAAGCGTCAGCTTGATCTGTTGAAGCAAATGCAACGTCGAGAAACACGCCTTGTTCGCAAACGGCAAAAACGAGATGACGGTATTGAACATGTGATATTCATGAAGAACAAAGCTCTTCAAAAGCGCATCGTGGTCGGAATTGACATGTCAAAATTAAGTCCTGCAATATGTATCATTGATCGTTTGACAAAAACATGTCGATGCATTGCAGTACCACGATTAAAAAGCCATGTGCATTCAGAGTTTCGAAACAATCTCGCAACTCCTCGTTCTATGAAAACCATTCACAGTAAATCATTAGAATTCCACATCGAGCTTTTAGACATGGGTTTGATACAAACAAAAGAAACAAAAGAAACAAAAGAAACAAAAGAAACAAAAGAAACAAAAGAGACGATAGAGACAATCGAACCAAGCGCAAATTCCACAAAACAGACAAATGATGTACGCTACAAAGAAATATTAACTACACAGCTCGTACAATCTTTGAGTTCATACAATGCGAACGATGTATATGTTGTGTTGGAAGGATATTCTTACAACAAACAACGGAGCGGAATAGGTTCATCTTCTGTCACTGACCTTGCGGAAATCACTGGAGTTCTGAAATGCAAACTTTATGCAGCAGGTTTTGAATTTGATATTGCTCCGCCCACGACGATCAAAAAATGGTTCTGCAAAGGCAGTGCCGAAAAATTACAAATGTATGCAGAGTTTCACAGAATACAATCCGGAATCGATTTGAATGTGTTGTTTGGACATGAACACGGAAAAGAGTGGAAAGAGATTCCATCCCCACAACAAGATATCGTTGATGCGTTTGCATGTGCATACTCGTTATACGAAGACGATAACAAGTCACAAGTTACAAACAAAACGACAACAACAACAACAACAACAAACAAAGCCATGACCAACAAAAAACGAAAGAATAGTCCTAACGATCCCGCAAACAAGAAAAGAAAATTATAAATTGATGTGTATTGCTCCTCTATCCGCCTGCTGTGTTTTTCTTTTCATTCTCTGTTGTTCGGCTCGAAATTTTTTTTAGCGAGAGAGAAAAAAGTTTCGTTTCAGGAAACTATGCTTGAAGAAAAGGAAGAAAAGGACGATTGTGCCTTGTGCCGCAATGCGTTTGTACTTACGCAGTTGCACGAGGTCCAATCGGTTCGTCGTGGAAAAGTTTGCGATGCATGCCTCCTGATTATGGGTGGAGATCCTGCTCAACAACAACAACAACAACAACAAGATACCGAGCCAGACTCACAATTACTTACAAACAACAATGAAGATCAAGCGAAACACGTTCAAATTCCGGAAACACAGCAGAAAGCACAGCAAGAAGAAGAAGCACCATTGCAACAACTACTACAAAAACAAACGCATGTAAAACTTGAACCAGTGGACAGCCCTCAGGCAACCCCTCGTGCAACCCTTCGGGTTAAACAAAAACAAATGATTCCAGCCATTGGTCTTCTTCCAACTCAACCTGCTTTTTCAAATACGCCCGTGCGTGGTGGTTTTCATACAGAACAAAAAAAACCTCCTGCTTCAGAAGCAAGAGAAACCAAACGCGGGAAGAAGCGCAAGGCAAATCATGTGTTAAAAGAAAAAGAAGGAGAGAAAAAAGAAGAAGAAGAAGAAAAGAAAGAGAATGAGAATGACGACAATGACGAGCCTGTTGCTCAAATTAAAACGAAACGGATTCAAAAACAACCACAAGACATTCGCAAAGTATGTGATGCGCTACGCGGACAACCTATGCAAGGGCCACCGATTGTTGCATTGCCGGATACAACAATCGAAATTCGTTATGATCCACATGGTGCCACTATTAAAGTAACTCGCTCCAACACGGGACATGGAGTTACCTCTTCCAAGCGAAGACGCCGGTAAGAATCAGGAAAATGAAAAAGAGCCAAAAATAATACCGAAGGAGACGATACCAAAGACTTCAAAACAACGAACATGTCCGTTGTGTTTTAAGGTGCTTTACGATCGTCGCACATTGAAACGGCATGTCGAAAGTGTGCATGAGCATCAAAAATATGTTTGTTCCGAGTGTCAAAAGCCGTTTGCAGATCGATCTACACTCAGACGTCACCGTGTCGTTCATACCCAAGAAAAGAAATGGTCATGCGGGATATGTCAAACAAGATTTGCGTTTTCGAGTAACTTGCATCAACACAACCGCACTCATGAAAACCCTGATAAAAGTGCCTTCTTTTGCCATATATGCGGAAAATCGTTTGCCGATCCTTACAAGCTCAAGCGTCATGAATCAGTTCATCGCTCTTGTTTGTATCTGTGTTCATTTTTTGAATGTGGGAAAAGATTTTCGTCAAAGGAACTGCTATTAGCTCATCAACGAACTTGCAAAAATGAAGCAAAAACAGAAGCAGAAGAAAAAGAACAAGAAACGAAAAGCACGATTGCACTTGACTTGAATCGGGCACAATTTATTGGAAAAAAACTTGTGGAAACGATCTATTTAAATCGATAAAAGAAAAGTAACGATTTTCGTTTCGATTTTTTGTCAACGGGGTTTTTTACAAAAACCGACACGATGTTGCGTCCATTGCTTTCTGCTTCTCATCGCAAGAGTCAGGAGGGGAAAAAACCCGTGGGTAAACCCGTGGGTAAACCCGTGGGTAAATTCCCGGAACAAAACAACAGGAAACCGTTTCAGAGGGCATCATCGTCATCATCATCGTCGTCATCCAGTTCATCTTCATCCAGTTCATCTTCACCGTCTTCTTCTTCTTCTTCTTCTTCTTCTTCCTCTTCCCCTGCTGCTTCTTCTTCTTCTCGTGCTTCTTTGTCTCGTTCCTCGTCTTCATCATCCTTTTTGACAAACGCTGGACAAGTAGAACGCGAGCGGACAAAATGGGGAAAAGTTCCTTCAATAGCATCCACTCAAGACAACGCAAGAGAGACACACAGAGAGACGCAACGAGAAGTGCAACAACCTGAAAGACATCATAAGAAAAAAGAGAAAAACGAAAACAGAGAGAAGCAGGAAAAGAAAGAGAAGAAAGAAAAGAAAGAAAAGACACTTGACGCAACAACATTCAAACGAGAATTGCACCTCTTTAATTGGTTGCCGAATGACAAACGTTATGTTCCCACGGGTCATGTATACCAATGCAAACACGTGAAAAAATGCGCACACCGGGTGATATCTCAGGGATTCCGTCAGTTTGTACTGCTCGAATTTGATAAATCGTTGAATCCAAAACTATACGAACCCGTAAAGTCAGTCGCAGCGTTTTTTTACGTGGGCTTGCCGGTGGGAACGAAACCTCGCGTAATTAAAATCAAAGATAGCGAATTTATTAAAGATAAACGGATTGTTCTTGTGAAGTGGAATCAACATCTTGCCACGACAGCCACCATCCTGGATGTGCTCTCTCGATACAGACCTCCAGAGATCCCCTCATCGACAAGCCATGCGGCCGTTGTAAAAACAGACACCAACAAAACAGACACCAACAAAAAAGACACCAACAAAAAAGACGCTAGCAAAAACGACACTAACAAAAAAGACGCTAGCAAAAACGACGTAAGGCTTCCTTCCAAAAATCAAGACCGGAGCAAAGAGAAGAAACAATCCTACATAGAAGGCAAACGATAGGTACTTGCTTGCTCGCAGTGAGAAAAGAGAAAAGAGAAAGAGGCACAAAGAAGAGAAGAAACAGAAGGAGAAAGAGAAAGAGAAAAAAGAAATAAAAAGTGAGAAAAGAGAAAGACACCGTTAAAATCTGCTGCATGCGCTTTGTGTTCTGATCAGAAGGGAAAAATCGAAATAAAATTTTGAACAATGGATTTAACCGTGCATCGTTCTCTAAATTAGACTCCAACAGAAATCAGTTTTCTGCACTGATTTTTTTGTTGAACACATTTCTTTTATAGGATTTTTTTAATTCAATCGTGAGGATTTTCTTCGATTGAATTTTTTATTGACATACTTTCACAAGTAACTCTATTACACAATCAAAGCAACTAAAACTATTATGTCGTCTCCAGCCACACAGGGCGCCTCGTCGTCGTCTCAGACAGCAAACAAAAAGCGTTCCACAAAATCGCGGTCATCGTCAAAGAGCAAAACGAAGAAGAGCTCTGGTACAGGTAGCACGCATCGTTCCTCCTCGAAAAGTAAATCTCATGGAAAATCAAAAGACAAATCGAAACGCGGCAGCAGCAAGCACTCATCGCGTACGTCGAGCAAAAAAGACAAAGTTCGTACATCGTCTTCCGGTGCAAAGAAACGGTCTGACAGCACAACAACAACAACACGCGTCGCCAAAGTTAAGCCGCAAGCCACGGTGCTCACGCCAGTCACAACTCCGGCAGAACCGATTAAGATGACGTTCCTCGAAGACAAGACGAAAAGCAACGGCGTCAAAACCGAAATGCGCAGAGCTCCCTTCCGAGCATTGCTGAAACAAATGATTCGCGAGGAGCAAAAGAATTTCCCATCGCTGAAAGGCAAAGATGTGCGCATGAATCGCGACGTACCGAAAGCAATTCAGGCGGAAATAGAAAATTGGAGTCGCGATCAGTTTAAGCTTATGGCGATTGCAGCACGACATGCGACTCGCAACACCATTAACCCGGAGGATGTTGCCTATGTGAAATGTCTGAACCATTATTCGCGCGGCTCTGTTGATGAATTGACAAAGCTGAAAAGCGAAAGTGCAAAGAATGCAGCGCATCGCATGGCTGAACGTCAGCGCAAGAAAAAGGAAAAGGAGGAAAAAGAGGCGGAAGACAAGAAAAATGGTATTGTGAAAGAGCCCAAAGCTAAACGTGAACGTAAAAGTGGTGGTACAAAAGTGGATGCGGTAGCACAACAAGTCGCGGAGAAAAGTGCAGAGATCCCGCCTCTGACGGCTTAGTGTGTGTTTTTTGTTTGTTTCTTTTCTTTTCCCCTATGAAATAAAAATCTGTGTTTGCATTCATTTCGTCTTGATGTTATTCTGTTTGGTTTGCAATGGCAGAGCGGAAAGGGGTAAAATACGCGGATTCCAGTAACGGACGTTGTTAAACTGTTGTGTAACACGATCGACAGAATCATCTTTTACGTAGATCGATAAAGAATGAGCACAATTGCTGGAATCATAACTCGGAAAACACATAGTGAATTGTGGCGATTTGTTGCACAAATACAACACATTGTCTATTCGTTGTTCTAAAGAAATTTGCTTCTGTTTTCGCTTTCGTGGTCTTCGACGTTTGCCAATGTGCTGACATGCATACTCCAATTGCAAAGCATGAATTTTGTTAAACCAAGAAGCAGGAAAATGTAAGACCATCCCAAACGACCATGGGCGCCCTTGTTTTGTACGATTTGCGCCGTTTTTGAGTTCACCGTTATGTTGGCGAATACGTTTTGCTAAGGTTGTAGAATATCCAACGTAGGTATCGGATCGCGTGTCGTTTTCGATATGATACACATAGCAATCCTGATTTGGTGTTTTGCAGTACTGCTGAATCCTTTGAACGTTACGTCCCGTGAGTTCCTCCTTTCGTTTCTTTGCAGCATATCGTGATTTGCTTAACCAACGCCGCTTTTTAGGTTTGGTTTGGGTTTTCTTCATGATTTTTATTTTATGTTTGGTTTCGTTTTTGTTGAAAACAACCAAAAAATCTGAAGAAAAACAACTTGCGTTTTGCAATGCCGGCGTGGCTTGTTGTATCGAACGGCAAAACGGATGTTAAACTACCACTCGAATCCTGTGCATCATTGTTCATTCGTATCGAATCCGCAACAACGAGTGAAGAATATAATTTTACACCTGTTTTGGAGAAACTATGTTCTGTTGATGATGTTGATGATAACAAGCAACAGCTAAACACAAAGCTCTTTGATGATGACAACAAAGATGATGACAACGAAGAAGATTTCACTCAACGCGAGTCTTGCCCCAAGTTTCCTGATGGTTTTGGGTATCAGTTGCTGCAAAAGACTCTTTTACAACATGGTTCTTCTTCTTCGTACTTTAGCGACGGCGAATCTACGACGCTGGCAGCGTCGTTCAAAAAGTCGCGGCGAATGCGCCGCCGAATCTTGGAAAACGCCCGTGCCGAAAATGATCACCGTAGAAAAGAAAATGAGAACAACAACAAAAACGAAAACAAGAGCAAAAACCAACACGTCCAGGCTATAATTCGGTTGCTTTTAGACAGCCAAGAACCTTGCATTTCGATTTCCACCATCGGTCGAACGTTTGTCGTCTCGGATGAGGATTGCCTATTTTTTATTCAACATTATCCAGCAATTTTCTCCGTGGACAAAACGATGGTGTCCCTTACAGAAACCGCCAAAGATGTGGGGCGACGAGCATTTCTAGAGTATCATCATGGACTATGATGAGATGTGCAATATGAAAGAAAAAAAACAGTTAAAAAACAACAAACACTAAGCACACACACGTTTTTTATCTTATCGCCGGCTTGCCTTGCGCCCACTCTTCTTTTGGCTTATTCGTTCATAATATGACGGTTCATTGGCTGCGATCACTGATTGTGGTATGCTGACTCCGTCCACGACGACGGGTATGTCCGTGGCTTTGATCGAGCGCCACGAAGAATCGACTTCGAACCCTTCCGGTTCCGGTAGTTTCACGCCATGCGTGCTCGCCATCATTCGACGAATTCCTGGTAAGTAAACGAGAGTTTTCGAGCCATCCTCAAGCCGGAACAACTCGAGATATTTGACAGCCTCATCACGTAAATATTTACGTTGTTTCGGGTCCAATAACTCTTCGACCGTCCCTTTTGCATTGTCACTGTTGGTGTTAAACGCATAGCCCGTGTACTGCAGACGTTCCAGCAAAGCCATTAAATAGTCTTCAGCAAACGCCATTGTATCCATTGTTATGTCTTGTTTGGCAAATGGAACAGGTAAGACCACTCGATCTCCGGTTTTGGTTGTGTATCCCTGTTTTAAGTAATCGATTATTGATGTATACAATTGCTTAAGATTACCTAAAGTGGCTGCTTCGTCGGGATATTTGGTATCGTCCTGATCCATGGCCAAGTAACGATGCGTTAAGGGCGAGAACCAAATTTCCGTACGCGGTGTATCAATATATTTTCGAATAATAGGGTGCATTTCTTTTCGATCAAATCCGCTTGCACCGGCGAAAATATCGAAGCGATCAAAGAATTTACGACGCGCTTCCAATTTGCCAATACCGTATAAAATCTGGCTTTCCAATGTAGCCTCGGTATCAATCACCGCATCATAATTGTATTTATACACCTCGCTGTACTCGGCACGAAGTTTGTAACTGACCGAAATGAGCCATTGCAAATAATTCGTTTCGTGTCCGAAAAACTTTAAGCGATCATAATTCAAATGATGACGCTTAAATGGAAACCCAAATTGACGTGTTCTTGCACTGGTGGTTCCGTACGAGTCGTCGTACATATTGAAATGCACACCGCCTACAGGATCAAGAGCCGCCCAGGCACTGGGGCGCTCCATCATGCCTTCTGGAACGGGAAGAACCTGATTGTCCAAATCGGTTTCGTTTAAACGCAGTTTTGTCGCTTTAGCCGGCATATCAATGGCGCCACCGACATTGGCGCCAGCACGTTTCTCTTCTTTTGCGTTTCCCCCGTGTTTTTTCTGATCAAAATTGGACGCCCCACCACCGAGATCACGTGCATGCGCTACCGTTCCTGTTCCGGAACGGGTAAAGTTCGCAGGCGTAAAAGGTGTTTCTTTTGGTTCACCCAAACGTTGCAGACGTTCGTATTCGATAGGTTCTCCTGCCGGTCGAACAGCAACCACTTGTTTATAGCGTTCGACGACGGGTTTTGCAACCGTTTGTACACTTACAGCACGTCCGTTGGCGTCAGTGACGGTTTGTGTTTGCAAATCGACACCTTTCAACACAGAAAATTGATTTTCCGTGCATTTCGCAGGGATAATTTGCCTCACTTTTGATGCGACCGGAACCAACTTGCAATCCTGAACACCGCTCTGGTCTGTACGATCGCACTGAGTTTGCCAGTACATGGGTCCAACCACGTCACGTTCCTGGTAACCGCATGGCCTTTCGATCGGAACCCGCCGATCCACTGTCAAGCTTGTCGGCACGTACATTGTACTTTGAGTCGCAACACTATTTGGCTCGGCGCCTGCTTTTTTCATCGCGTTGTTACTCTTGTTCATGTTACCGGAACCCCCGAATTTTTTGTCGGTGATGTTTGTCCGTTCCCAAAATCCCGGCATGGGAGGCGCTTGAGTTTGCAACTGCGGTTCAACCATTTTTGACAATGCTTCTGCAGTGATTTTGAAATTTACACCATAGTTTTGGTCGGGATCGCTTAATCGAGCCGCCATGTCTTTGTATGACGTTGACCGAGAAAGGTCATTAAAAACGTCTGTAACAAAGTCATTAATAGTATCTTCTGTCTCACCGTTCGCACGCATCACAGGAACAAATTTCGGCAGAATGATGTTTGAAACAATCACACTTGCTGCACCAGGTTTGCTCATTTTTACTTGGTGTTTTTTCACTCTTAATTTTCAAAAGAGAAGTAAAAAATACGGAGGGTAGACGATATGCAACGAGGAAGGCTGGAACAAAAGTGTACAAAAAAAAAGGACAAAAAAATTAAGCTGCCTGCGGGAGCACGATTTCAGTGACAGTCGCCGGTCCAGCAAGAGCCAACGCCGCTTTCGTATTTGGTACTGTTGATGGGGGAAGCCGCAATCCGGCGCCACGGGCCTGGTCGAGACGAAGCTCGGGGAGGCGAATGTAGGTTCCACGCTGGTCGTCTGCATTGGAAAATGCATCTATGTAACGCTTAATATCAGATCCCAAAAATTTCTTGATGTTGTTTCTCATCAACTCTTGTTCATAATTTCCACCATCACTCGTAGATAATTTGGAGAAATTGACAACCAAGCCGAATTGGAATTGCAGACGAGCAAGCATTGACATTAAATTGGCTTCCAAAAGACCCACGGCAGTGGTTGTCACGCTATAAACCTCATCAGAGAAATCATCAAATTCAAATGATGGAAAAATGATCGTTGCTCCGTTTGAATCCGTAAATCCGCCACTTTCACCTTTTTGAATTTGCGTTCCGATTTGATGACTGACCTGTGCGAGAAGAGTTTGCGTTCGTTTCTCATTTCCGCTTGCGTCTTCAGGTAAGTTGATAAACCGCGCGCTCATGGGTGATATCCAGACTTCGGTCGGCGGCGCGAAAGCATACACTTGCAAGATATCGTGCATCGAATTCTTGTAAGGCTCGGCTCCGGCAAACAACGATTTGCGGCTGAAAAACTTTTTCCGAGCTTCGAGTCTTGCTAAACCGTTCAGAATTTTTGCTTCGAGGGTTGCAATGGTATCAATGCAGGGATCATATAAGAAATCAAAAAGATCCCAGTGCTGAATACGCATTTTGATCGCCACACCAATGAGCCATTGCAAATACTCTTTGTTTTGTTCTGTGTTAAGCGGCATATATTTGAATCGGAAATCAAAGCCTTTTTTCCGGTTGTTAATACCGCTTGTGCCGTAATTATCGTCGTATGCGTAGTACTCTACACCAGGGGGCAACATGGGGAGTTTATCCCATTCATTGGGTTGTGCGATGGTACCATCCGGAAGGCGTGCTTGAGCATCTCGCACGTCCAAGTCGTTCAAAACGAATTGTTTTTTAAACAATTGTTTTGGATCAGGAAGGTTCACCGCTCCTGCTTTTTTAGTTTCTTTCTTGTTTATCATCGTCAAACCACCAGTTTTGGTTCCGCCCAAGGATGGTTCGTCAACAAACGTATTGTCGTTGTCGTCGTTTTGGTTTTCGTTTTCGTTAACACGCGGCAATTTCTCAAACTGAACATCACTCACTCGAGGCGGAAGAGCGCGGACCGTTTGGTATTTGTCAATCAGGGGTTGGACGGTTTGTTGAACGACACCATTTGCGTTCGTAGTAACATCGACTTGCGCCCCTTTTAACATTTGAACATCCGTGGTTTCGCAGGGAATGTAAACGAGGCGATTGTTTTTGTCATCAATGCGGTGAAGTTTGCATCGTTTCACACCATCTTCTGTCGTTCGTTCACACAACACGGACCAGTAGCCAGGACCTCGAATTAAACGTCGTTGTGTGGCACACGGTTTTGTCGTTTTGCTTTGTTTGACAAACGGGCGCGTGGCAACGTAGTTGTATGTTTCTCCACCCAAACGTTTGTTTTCGGTTTTGTTTTCACCGCCAAATTTCTGTTCACGGGCTAAGCCACTCGGTTTGTTAATTATCGTAAATCCGACAGGGTTGTTCAATTCCGAATTCAACAAAAATTCGAAATGATTTATTTCACCTCGGTATTGACGCAACACCGATTCCACCTGATCGCGTAAAAGTTTTAACCGACCAGACCGAGCATCGTCATAATCAGCAACGGAAAAGTCAAATGCAAAGCTACCGGCCAAAGTTGCCACATACCCACTGACACGCTCGTTTTGAGCGTCAAATTTTGATCTGTCCAGTAATTGCTGATTCAATTCTTCAAAATAGCGGCGCAAATCCTCATCCGAGGATTCATCCGGGTACTCTCGTGTCCATGCGGCTACCAAAGCACCTTGAAAGTGTTTCAGCAAAAAATAGACTTCAAACACTCGAGCCATGATTTTTTTGTCTCTTATTTTATTGAGAAGAGAGAGCGGGCCCCCGTCCCAAACAAGTAAGTCGTAATTTTTTTGGTCTCTTACATATAGAATTCCTCTGCTTCATGGCTTTCCCGTTGGCCTATGTTCCCTGTATTCTATTCAAAACTTGTTGGTCAGAAAAACAATCGAGCATGTCTTCCGCTCAGCAGTTTTCGCCCTCTTGTAAGGAACCACATCAAAGAAAACGACACAAACAAAACAAACAAACCAAACAAAACAACAGATACGAACAATAAGGAAATTTTACCACCAACATTTACCAATCCATGTCAATGCGAACATTGCACGACATCACAATGCATACTCAAGCGCGTTCATGCTTTAGAAGCCCAAGTTAATCAATTGCAAACACAACTTAATGTATTAAAAAACATAGAAGATCGATGTCGTTCTTTAGAAGAACGATACAAAAAAAATGAGGAAGACAACGATAAACCTTTGTTGACCGTTGCAGAAGACAATTATTTTCATGTTGGATATCCGATGAATAAGCGTTTGCAAAAAGATTCGCAAGGACAATTAAGAATGATGACCCCTCCAGGAAGTGTTTCATCTGTGTCATCCATGCCTTCACGTTAAAAAAAAAATCGATCCCACTTGGTGTTACAAGATAATAGGTTGTGTGAGGACGGACTACCACCATGCAAGCAAAAAAAAGTAAGGGTAAAATTCTTACAAGGAATAAGAATCAAAAAAAGCAAAGAAAAAAAAGCGAATCATGCAGGCCCAGCCAAACTTTTACGGAGCCATCGCTGCTCAGCAGCAACAACATCAACAGCAACAAGTCCCTGTTCGTGTTGCTGGTAATGGAGGGACGACCAGACCGATTCAACCACAACAAGTTCAACAAAAGCTCGTTGTGCAACCAAAACCGCGTGTTGTTCTTCCTGCTCCACAAAACCAACGCATGGCGGGTGTTACATCGCGTGTGTCGAACACGCAAAGTCGTGTTGTGATGCCCATGGTCCAACAACAACGAACACAGCCGATCGCGCCTGTGAAAGCCAAAGCAGTAAAACCAGCCGAACCAATTCATCCCAATCGTCTGGGCGGTCGTGAGCCGATTTTCATGCATGCCAAGTTGTATAAAGCATTACAAGAAAAACAAGCCGCTGCGCAACAGAAAGCGATGAAAGCGGCAGCTGCAGCTGCTGACCCTTCTGCCAAAGTTGCGGGAGCGGTTGAAGCATCTGTTTCTTCTTCTTCTTCTTCATCAAAATCAAAATCAAAATCATCATCTTCAAAATCAGCGGGCAAACACAAAAAGAAAGCAGCAAAAAAAGCAGGCAAAGCCAAGTCAATCGATGCTGAATTGACAAAAAAACTTGATGAAGCATTACGACTTGGCGGAAGTCAAAAAGTCGGATCCAGATCAGCATCGTTGGATTTTGGTCAAAGCTCGGTTTCGAATGGCGGTGGATATGACTATGATGGAAATGACATGGACTTTGATGATGACATGTACGAGGAAGGAGGTGCAGCGAAGAGATCCAAATCGAAATCCAAATCGAAATCGAAATCCAAATCGAAATCGCGCGGTAAGAAACGCCGTAACGGAGGCTGGCACAGTGTTCAAGATCAAGCCCTTGCTGATCAACTTGTGAGTGGTGGAAAAAGAGGAAAAAAGCGAAGCAGCAAAAAGTCTAAAAAGTCGCGACATGGTGGAAAAGCTTGTGCTTCTGCTTCTGCTTCTGCTTCTCGTTCTTCGGTATCATCCTCTGTTTCGTCATTGCAGAAGAAAACCACTACCAAAGGCAAAGGACCCAAAAAAGCCGGTTCTAAATCCCATTCAAGATCCAAATCCAAATCCAAATCCAAGTCGCGGTTTCAAAATCATTTCCATATTACCTACAGCCGTCATGCCCGTAGCAAAAGTCGGCGTGGTGGTTTTACCCGCGGGTTTGCTGGCGCGAATTCGACTTCGACAAAATCGAAATCGAAAGCCAAAACAACGGCGGCTGGTTCGTCGTCGAAAAAGAACGAATTTGCACTGACGCCGTTGAAAAAAAAAAGTCACTCAAAATAAAGAAGAGAGTCGGTGGAACAAGCGTAATCCCGAATAATATCCAGGACAAGAACTGGAAATTACACATTCCGATTCGGGAATGGTTTTTTGGAAAACATTCAAAGAAGTTTATTGGATTTGAGCAAGATCACCATGGCATCGAACCTCGAACTGGCGGCACGGAAGAAACCAAACCTGGACAAGTCCCCAAAACACGGCAAGGACGTATAAAAGACGTTCAAGCGCTAAACGAGTACATCGAAGAAGCACGGCAACTGGGTGTGCGAAAAGGCCTGTTGCGAAGCAATTTTCGCGTATCGCGTTTGGTTACAGTTGAGGATATTGTAAACGGACGCGAAATTCAAGAATTCAGTTTGGCCCCTGACCATTCTGGTACTTTTCCCGACAGGAAAGAATTGCTTCCTATGCCTCATTTGGCCGATCGTGACTTGTTTGCCGCTCCCAAGTTGCGAGCCATCAAATATGAGGCTTACGAAAAAGCAATGGCATTGAAAAATTCGACCGCGCAGTGCTCTATTATCGAACGCAAACAAACACATCGTAAAATTCGACTGACATTTGCTAACTTGCTCACGTTATTTCCGGAACGTTGGTTAGATTCAGTGGTATTGGATGCGTTTTTGCATATTTTGCAAGAACACTGGCCGTTAAAAGAGTTTTTATATTTGAATTCCGCGGAACAAGACCCTAATTTTAAAGAAATACGTTCAACCCCAAAATGCTATGAATACGTGATGTCCGTATTGTACTTGCAGTTCCATTGGACTGTCATCATGATCGACAACGTGAAAAAAGAGATTCGATATCTAAATTCGCAAGTGGTCGATCAACGCACTCCGAATAAACAATCGAAACCGTTCAAGGAAATCTTTCCTTCATACGATTTAGAAAACTATTCTCAAGCACAGCAGTGTAATCAATCGGATTGCGGCGTGTATAGTGCGGCCTGGGCGATGATGTTTTTGTACTATAATAAGGAAGATATGGACACTATCCGATGCCCAGAGATGAAGCTATTTCGAAAAAGTATGCTTTTACAAATTATCTTGTCCATGTATTTGATTCCGTTGCAAAATGGCTAAACGAATTTTGTCTTGTTCTTTTTCTTCTTTGTGATGATCAATTTCCTTCTCATGTTGCACTAAAACCGCTGTTCTAGTTTGTATTGTGTCGATGATGATGGGTGGTGTAACAACTTTTTTTGGTTTGGAAGTAGTTTTTTTTGTCGTATAGTTGTGTATTGGGTGAGCATTCGATGTCCGAAAACAAGATTGTGTTAAGAGATTTGAGTACCATCCAATCGTTTAATCAGCTTACTTGCGGGAGTTGTTTAAATTCGTCAACCGAAAACATGATTGTGTTAAGAGATTCGAGTACGACCCAATCGATTAATGTCGTATCGTCTAATTGTTTTTCAAGTACTTTAGCAGGGGTTATTATTGGACAACCAATTTGCAAATGGTCTCCATCTCAAAATTTAACAGGATATTGTATCACCTGCGGCAATTATGATGCACATTGTAAACGGTATCAATACTTGCATCGAATACACAAGGACATGCAATTTCTGAGAAACGAGTATCTGTTAAAGTATTTACGAAAATATTGTGTCACTGTATCGCAACTATGTGTCATTATTTTTGAATATACGAAAGAAGAAGAAGAAGAAGACAGTCGCTAAACGAATTCCCAGCTTTTTTGTTTTTTTTTGTTGTTGTTTTTGCAAAAATTTTGGTTTTCCCTAACAACATCCAAAAAAACGGAAGACAATGGCTCGTGAACTGAAAAGCTTGGGCATCTGGACGTCAAGGACCACGAATACGAGCATGAAGCAGCGCGCTGCCGCGGAGGCAGCAACCGCAAAGCTCGTGGTAACCGCGGCTGATGCTGCTGAAGAACCTGTGAGTGACGTCGATGCAGGGTCCGCCCCTGCAAGTGCAGCGGCAAGTCGTGCGCCACTTGCTACTGCTGCTGCAAAAAAGGACCTTCACGTAAAAGAAACAAAAGAAACGCGTCTTGTTACATTGAGCGTCTTCGAAGATAACAGGACCGAAACAACAAAGAGCAAACAAAAAGACCAAATCGACACAACAAAAGACAAACAGCAAAATGAACGCCGCCTGTTGTTTGTTGAAACGATCGAATGGCCCTTGGTTGTTCAAGCGGGCGCGCGGTGGCTGGACATTAACACATTTAATGCGTATTTTGGATTTACCAACGTCACCGAGATCTACTATTGTATCATCAATGACACTAAGCCGGAGCAGCATCACAAAGATCCCAAGGCGTGGCAACTCGCACACGAAAACAAAGTGCCGCTGGCCGTTAACGATTCTGTCCTCTTACAGGTGTATGTTCGTGATCGAAGCAAAATAACAATTGGACAGAACGCGACCGTCGCGAGTGGCGTAAAACGTAAAAGTACTTGTGCAACAGAAAGTCAATCTGAAATCCAACAAAAACAAGACAAACTCCAACAAGAAGAATCAAAACAAAACACTCGGCTGGTCTCTTACGTGGTGTTCAATCGAGACAACCAAGAAGTGTTCCGCAATGAACGGTATTGGAAGTTGTTGACCGTTGACTCAAGGTTGGCATTGGATATCACAAGCCTTTCGGTGTTGTTTGGTGTCGATAACATCGTCAGGCTGGATTATCGGATATTAAGCCAAAATCAGCAAGGTTTGTCTCAACATGCTAAGGGAATGCGAGAGTATAAATCTGGCGACGTTATATACACTGCTTCAGGTGGCCAATTTGGAGCCCTTTTACATGTAACAATTCGAAATATGGAGGTTTGGCAACAGGTGTCAATACAACACACGCCTTTGAAGACGAAGAGGTATCGGAGCAAAGGCGTGTGGTTTGTTAGACCGTTGACGGTGCCAGAACAAATAGCCGCAGCCGCATCTCTTCTCAAAGAAGAAAAAGATGCGCAAGAACAGAAAAACCCGCGGGTAAAGCCTTCTGAACCGGCTGCGCTCTCGGATCACGTTGGTGTGATTATAAGCACCACGGAGCCTCTTCGTAAAACTCAACCCATGATTCAGCTCCAGGACGAAAATCTGCAACAGTTCAAAACAAGCGAACAAGGAAAAGAAGAAGAAGAACCCAAAGCAAAGAGATTCAAACCGGCCCCTCATCAAAGCCAACAGCAAGCACCATCGCAAACGCCGGAACCCGACTTTACGACTCTGAAAGATGAGTTCATGAAAAATCAACATGAAAAATCTCGTATTCAGGTGGAACTTGCCGAAGCCAAGAAAGACGCGGATGAGGTGGAGAAACAATTAAAGATTGCACTCGAAACAAATCTCGCATTACACAAAACGGAGACACAGAAGCTTCAACAAGCTCTTAATCAACAAAAAGAGCGCAAAAAGACGATGGAATCATTGTTGGCGTCGATTATCAAACCTTCGTCTTCTTCTTCCGCATAAATTGTTCAAGTCTTGAATTATTAGCGTTTGTTTTTTGCTGACGTGTGTTTTTTTATGTTTTTTTTTGCGCAGCACAATGGCGAGAGCAGAAGCGCCAATTCTGGACAGACAGCTGTCGTGGCCCGATTTTGAGGCGATCCTACGCTCACACCCGGCACTGCGCAGCACACTGCTGCCGCCGCTCTTCGATCTGGTCCTGGAGTATGCGAAAGGAGTGGAGTTTGTGCGTGACGCTGTGGAAAGCGCTCTCAACGCTGACTCGGATGTCGACGTCGGCCGTGCCGCCTTCTTCGTCCCGGCAATAGACACACCAGAACTGCGCGCTGCTGCGGCGCTGTGTACGACGGACTGCCGGTCGTCCCTACTGGTGGTGTGCAGCGATGTGGAATCGAAAGCCACGTCCATTCCTGATGCACAGTACGAGAGGGCATTTCAACTGGCCACTAAGGAAGAGCACAGTGCACTGGCGTTGCTGCAGAACTCTACCCAGCCGTGCTGTGTGGTGTGGCGGGTGGTAGTAATTTCGATATTACGCGAGCTGAGAAGCGCAGACCCAGACGGTGAAGTACTACGCAGCGCGCGTTCACCACCCACACTGCTGACGGCTGTGCAGCGCGATGCAGCCGTACGGCGCGTGCAGCGGTTGCACGTGCTGTTGTCACTGATTGTGGCCGAATGGACGCGCGCGTTTCGGCGGGACAAAGCGCAGTCTGAAGCGGACGGTAAACGCGCCATAGCACCAGCAGGCGACGGCGAGGCGCTCATCGCGCAGCTCCGCATTGGCCCCGCGTGTGTTTTTACGGCGCGTGCGCTGCTATGGCATGTGCAAGCTTTTGTGATAACGTCTTGCCTTACGGTGGACGTGCACAAGGGATCGCGGTTTTGGCTCCGCACCGACATGTGGCTGCATTATATGCTGCGCCTGGCGCTGACGTCCGAACTCGTGCGAGACGTGTTCTCGCGCGGTGATGGCATCAAATATGCGAACAATATCGCCGGGTGGTGTCAGCATTACACGGAGCCACCTTATCTGAACCACCCAATAAACGACCCGCTGGACGACCGGCTCGTCGTCACCGTATGCGCGCGCTATCAGGGGCTGACGGCCGCCGCCAACGGCGCGCCCGGCACTGAGCCCGACTGCCTGTGGTACGCGCGCGGTTTTAATGCGCCCAAACAGCATGGGCCACGTTCCAGTGCAACGGGCGTGCACTGCGAAACGAAAGGGGCACTCTTTCTGGCGATCTGTCGCCATCGCATACAGCCCGGCTATGCGGAAGCCTTGGTGAAAGCCCTTCCGCCGTACGAACTGCCGCTGTTGTTCGGTAACGGACGCGCCGTAAGTGTGACGGCGGGCGGTTTGGGTAGCGGCGGCAGCGGCAGCGCTGAAATGGTGTACGAAAGCATCACCTGGTCATAGCGGATCCCAGCCCTGTCTGCATGTTTATGTATTAATTGCAGGGGCATGCACGCTTGATGCAGAGATTGTAGCACAGTCGCAGGCACGCTTGATCAAAACCCATGGGACCTTGACATAGGCTCGCACACTCCTAACAATAAATGTTGTGCGCTTGTGCCATCACGATGAAGACAGTGAAGACAAACAAAAAAACAACGCTCCTCATGTTCTCTATCAATTTTTTTTTGAACTCCAACCGCAAAGCAACACAAAAATATAAAAAAAGAGAGCAAAAAAATGCATTTAATCGCATCTTTGGTGAGCGGAATTATTGCATGTGTTGTAGGTATTTTCTGTGTTGGTTACGCCTATTGGACACAGTCTTTCTTGTTGGGTTTAATCGGAGCAAGTCTTATCATGTGCTTTTGGAGACATGCCGCGTTTTACGTCGGCTTGCAAGGAATTGCGATGCACGTGTGTCGAGAACCAAAAACCGCTGGCTTATCATGGAAGCACTATTCCAAACGTTGGATTGAGTGCTTATTTAACGTGGAAGTACGAAATAAACGCACTTACAATACTCCGGTTATTTTCGTCGTGAATCATCTTGCAAAATCGCGTCCTTTTGACGAGTTTTGTTTGGCTTTAATTGATCAACCTCGTCTGCGTATTGTCGCCGTACCGAGAAAACCTGAAAATTCGTACCCTGATATTATTATGAAAAGTTCAAATTACGTGCCCGTCACCCATGGAAGTGGCTACGACATGTTTATGAAACAATGTGAAGATGCTCTTCGTGAAGGAAGCAGTCTCTTGATCTTTCCAGAGGGGCGAAAAACGGAAGAACAAACGGACTGGCGTGCATTGGCTGATTTTCAATCTGGAGTCTTTGACTTGGCACTCAAAACTAAAACACGTGTCGTTCCCATTGTTTTGGAAGGATTTCAATGTCCTGAGGGTTGGATTCGAAGTCCGCTTATGTTTGCAAAAGATCGCCCATTCTGCATCCATTATTTGAATCCCATTGATCCAATCAAACATCCGAAAAACTTGAAACACGTAGTTCGAAACGAAATGTTACAGAAGTTGCAGAGTCTGGTTTGAAAAAACCGTGGGTAAAACACAGAATTACGCGACATACGGAAAACAAGTGGTCAGGAAATGAGCTTCAAATTGCTTGTCACGAATCATGAAGCTGTTTTGCTTTAACGCAACGATACGACTGGGCACATCATTGATGCTGAGCGAACCAAGCAAAGCGATCGACTTGTTGTCGATACGACATTTGGCTTGAGACGGGCCTTGAGAGGCAACATACAGGAGTGGCTGATTTGCGTTCTTGTAGTTCTTGTTGGATGACGCCAGATCGTACGTCTTGTTCTCAAACACGAACGACCACAACGGCAACCACAATTCGTTTGTGGCCTCCGCGCTCAAGAGACAGATGTCAAACAGAGCGCGTTGCGTGTTTTGCTTCGTTTGGAGCAGCAACTCATTAAACACTGCGTTTGTGTTCCAAAACGCGGCCTTCGCCATGCGACCGAGTATCGTCTTCCACAGGTGGTAAAAGGCAACGGCTGCTTTGTTATCCACACCGTGGATGCGAGACCACTCGCCACATGGACGCCACCAATCGTGTGCTACACGTGCGTCGTCGCCGTCTCCTGCTTCTTCCTCGTCGTCTTGAAACGTTGTATCGTCTTTTTCTTCTTTTTGTTTGTTGTCTTTGATGTCTTTGTCGTCTTGTTTGTTCTCCGCTTTTTTTTGTTCGATATTGAACACGTTGACCTTCTGCTGCGTCATCGAGGCCATCATGTGGCCAAAGATCTTCATCGCCACGACAAGATCATTGCTGCCACCAAACTGTTTTTGTTTCTCGAGCAGGAAGTTGGCACGACTTGCGGTGCGTTTTTGACGGAAATTCTCTTCTGGTGACGTCTCTTCTTCATCATCATCGTCTTGCGCTTGCGCGATGGACTCCATTTGCTTCGGCTCCTTCTTCGTTTGCGTCTGTGCCAAAAACTCCTTCGGTACAGACGGAAACCGCCACATGGAGTTGGCATGTGACATGTTCACTTCAATGCCCACAACCGAAATGAGAAGGTGCAGTAACTTCTCCGGCGTAAGTTGGACATCCCATTTCTCGTCGCTGCACCATTCCAAAATGGACGCCCCCTCAACGCTGAGCGGAGAATACATGACGCGTTGACCATACGAATTGACTTTGAAACCGGCATTGCGGTCTCCGAAGATCAACTGCAGGCGCTCGAGTTCCGCGACATCACAATCGTATTCCATACGAGCTTTCGCGTCGCCATGCGGAACAACATGGGTGTTGAGAAGTTGGATGATGTCAGCTTCCGTGTAGCCCTTCTTCAGGTAGCGCAACACGAGCTTTGTCTTTTTGGAGGATTGAAACGGATTGTGCCGAGTGTTGGGCAACTCGTTTTCAAAGAAATGCTTCGTGCACAGGCGATAGCAGTGGTCGGGATGAACGTCTTTGATTCGACCAACACGACCTTTGCGCTGACAAGCCATGTCCACGGACACCAAAGTTTCCACGATTTTGGTGTACCCGTCTTTCGTGACGTGTGTTTTGTGAGACAGAGCATCGATAACGTACCCAACGCCGTTAATGGTGACGCCCGACTCCAAGCCGTTTGTCGTGACAATGATTTTGCGAGAACGGCGGGGCTTCATCTTGTCGCGGTCGACAAACACCAAAAGACGTTCTTTTTTGTCGAGCTTGCCAAAAAATGGCATAACGACAAGGCCAAACTCCCCACCCAGCCCTCCGGGGCCAACCAGGTCTTTGCGCGTCATGATCTCCGCGCACAACTCCTCCACTTCAAGTTCACCACTGACGAAAATGAGAATGTCCTTGTTCTGTTTGTCCTTGTAAGCGGGGGTCGTTTGTTTGTCGCGGATCTTTTCCAACGTGCGCATCACCGCTGATTTAATTTTTTGGAAATTGACGATGAATTCGTTGGGCCGCCATTGCACGAAAATGTCTTGCGTGACCTTGTCTTGGTTGTTGTTGTTGACATCCTTCTTGTCCTTCGTGTCGTCGGTGTTTGGTCCTTCTTCTCCTTCGCCCAACCAATGCGTGCACACCGGCAACGAATCCACCGAACAGCAAATAACGTCGCCATCCGGTACGTGCAGTTTTTCAAAGATGGACGGATAAGGGGTCGCGGATGCCATCACCGTTTTGACCGCAAATCCGTCCAACGTGATCTTTTGAACCCAACTCATCAGTTGCGACAGTTCATCACACACCTGATGCACTTCGTCCATCATCACAATGGATTGGTTCAAAAGAGGACTCTTTTTGCCCCACAGCCACTCCAGATGCGCCTTGATCGTCTTGTACGTGCCGTACACGATCTGCGGATGTTCGTCGATCTGCTTTTCTTTCGTGGTCTTCAGTTCTCCACCGTTGGCAGAGAGATAAAACATCATCTCTGACAGCTTTTTCCGATCTTGACCGCAGATCTCCGTCAGCAGTTTGCTGCTGTGACGAAACTGCATATCGACGATCGTGGCATACGGAACAGCCACAAAAACGCGTTTGGTGGGAATGAGACGTCCGGCCATTGCCCACAACAGCATGTGAGGAATGCCAATCGTTTTACCCGTACCAGTGGGCGCCGACACCAGAGTGACAGGCTTGGTCATGATCGATCCAAAGATATCGCGAAGATGCGGGTAGATACCCAGTTGCCGCAGGTAACCCACATCATCCAGCCACGACCACGATTTGTGTTCTTGTTGTTGTTGTTGTTGCTGTGATTTGTCGTGTTGGTTTTCTTTGTCCTGTTGAGCGGTCATTTTGTCCTCCTTCTTGTCGTCTTTCTCGTTCTTGATATCGCCCGGTTTCGCTTTCGGCTCCACCGCTTTCGGTTCTGCTTTCGGTTCCGCTTCCGCTTTCGTTTTTGTCGTGATGTGCACGATCGGAGCCTGCAACGCACTCAGATCGTATGTGGAATGGGCGTCGTTTTGTTCGTCGTCTTCTTCTTCTTGTTCCACGCGGCCGTCATCGACCTGACTCACGTACGGCTCACGCACCACATAGTGGTGGAGAGTCGTGTGTTTGGGTTTGGACTTGCCCGGTGGGTGCGCCAACATCGGTGGTTCGGTTTTTGGTTTTGTTTTGTGGTCCTTGTTCTCGGATTTCTTGTGTTGTGCGGGGGTCTTTTCAGTGGGTCCAGCAGCGGGGAAGACGTGATCGGAATCGTGTTTTTTGTGTGTGTTGATTAAGGAGGCTGAACGCAGCCCGACAAACTGCCGCTCCTGTTTTGCAGCGCCCGCTTTGGCCGCATTGGGAATGATTTCCAGAGACATTGGCTTCGAAAGCGTTTGGTTTAAGTTGATGTGCAGAGGTTGATGTGCAAAGGCACAAACAAGTTCACGACGTACTCCTGTGCAACCCCTCTCTTATATAACCAACACAGAGAGACACACAGACAGTGGTAAGAGAGAAAAGAAAACGAAACGCGATATGGATTAAAGAGACGGGCGCATTTTTTAGGTGGGCTGCACAAGATTTTCTGCACAGGCAACAAAATTTGTTGCATTGGTTTGTTTTTTTCTTTTATATACGCCGGACGTTGCACGCCCCGGTTTTTGTGCAAAGAGTGAGGCGAAAGTGTAACATTTTCGTTTGTTTGCAAGGAGAAACAACGAGAAAAATTTAATTATTGTTGCACTGGCTTCTCTGTTGATCTGTCGTCGATGTAAATTCGCAATACAGCTCCTTTGCCGTTGGTTTTCCGTTTTTCCAAATTCCACTTGATCGTACATAATCATCGACACAGTTGTTGTACGTTGTTATGTTTGCTTGAATCCGGATTGCCAATTCGTTGAAACTGACCGCCGACATGTTGTCCAGTTGGTATCGGCTGCTTGCTTGATAATGATGTGACAACCAATTATTGCTGTTGTTTTGAACTGCCATATCAAACCAAAATTGCGTGTAATCCGTTAATTGAGACGATGCAATATCATACGTGTTGAGACGAAACGTTGGATTGATACCGTTGATCATGGTGATGGATCCAGCTAAAAACGCAACATATAACGGATTTTCGTCATTCGCATCATAATGTAACACATAACTTGTTGTGTGTGTATGGCCGAACAGCAAATACAGAATTACGTCCGAATACTGTTTGAGGATGTTGTCAAATGCCGTACAAAACAGCGGATACCAGGCTTGACAGGATGCGTGACCAATAATAACTGCTTTTTCTTGTAATGTAACGGCTTGTTTCAAGATGAACTCTAACCAATTCAATTGAAATGCAATGTCTGTAAAATTTGCAAAAAGCCAGTAATTCTCCTCGACAAACAAATTTGTGTTCAAGGCAATAATACGCAATCGCGGATTGAAGCGTTCGGTGTAGTACCCACCGTAACGTAACGTGAGTAAAGACGACGGAGAGAGTAATGGTGTCCATTCTGCTGATAAGGTATCCAATAACCAGCTATCGCTTCCAGGGCCACCAAACATATTGACGGGAAACGATTCATGATTTCCGATTGCGTGAAAGATGGGAAGCGATGGAAAACGTTCATTCAGACGCTCACTAACGATACGAATGTTGCGCAAGTTTTTTTCTCGTGTTTGATTGTAAATGGCATGATCAGGGTCGTCTCCTGTATACACAATAAAATTAGGACTAAGCTCCGCAATGGCATCCATGAGCGAATCCAACAATAAAAGAGGAGTATCACAGGCGTAGTCGCCCCACAAACCAGCCGTTCCGATACCATCGTGGCAACAAACCGGCAAATGACAATCTGTGACCGTTCCGTTTTTGTATTCCAAGTCGACATGAATGTCGCTCAGATGAACAAATGTGCCTATCCCATCTGTTAATGCCCACAAAGAAGGCCATCGCTGTGGGCCGACTTCATTTGTATGATCACTCAAATTGGTCCGGATGGGAATAAATGATGTGGGATTTGGATTGAAAGATGGAGATGGACAGTGTTGTGGAAGCAAAAAGTAGCATGTAATATTCGGTTGCAAATCCATCTTTTCCAAGATGCGTAATACGTCAACACTTTCTTCATGAATCAGCGCATTGCACATATATGGACATGTGGCTTCGTTACAATCCGGATAGCCGGCTTTTTTCTCTTCACCAATACAAATCGGAATGGCGAGTTCAATTAAAACCTCTTTCGTGACGTTTAACGAAAACAATGGACTAATCAGTGGCAAAACAGTTTCGCATAATGTACAAGTAAGTTCGTTTGTTTTCGTTGTTTGTGTTGCTTGTGTTGCTTGTGTTGCGTTCAATAGTATACACACCAACGCGAGGACCAAAACAAAAGAAGAAGATATCATTTTTTTTGTTTTTTTTTGGTATGTTCAAAAAATGGCGTTGTCAACACAAGGACACTATCCCCCTATCGTGGTGCACCCCGTGTCAAAAACTGAACAACCGATTACATTTCCATCGTTTACTGTGCCTGAACAATTTGTCGCGATACGTCTTTTGGCTTCTTCCTGGGCACCATGTGTGTTGGGGGATCTGTCGAAAGGCCAAGTTTATTGCATTCCGTTGAGATCACATGACGGTTTCAATTACATTTGCCCACTGCAAGGTGTCTCCAAACCTATGGAAGCCATATCGACATTATGGCATTACGCTTGTAAACCAGAAGACGGTGATCACGCTTATCCTCCCGTGAGCATTCGAAATGTTTATTACGCCGTGTTAGCAGCACTTGTTACACAAGTCCCCATACAAAACCGCAATTTCATGAAAACCTTGGACACTTATAGTTCCGAATGGATTTACACTGCAATTCACAATAATAATGAGCCCGCATTACATGCCTTACTTGACAGTGGAATCATCAATATGAACTCTAAATTATTACCGTTCCATATACGATACCCGTTGCACGCAGTGATCCGAAACCAGATGTCCTTTAACATTTTTAACCGAGTGCTTGCGGCATCCAACAGAGACACTCTGAATTCCATGGAATTTTGGAAAGGCACGTATTCACACTCCGAGGTTGAGGTTGTGACGTGGAGACCATTGTTTTTGTTAATTCATAATCTGCAATATCAAGCGATAATTATCGAAACTTGTCGTTGTTTGCATGCATTACTCAATCGCGTTGAAATTGACGATGCTGACGCTGGTTTAAAAATCATTGACTTCGAAAGTTATTTTTACACTGAAGCGGACATGAATTATTGGGGCACGATTTCACCACTCAAAATTCCGGTGGATCAAAACAAACCGCTTCCTGCGATAAACGACTTTGAACGCAGTCTTGTTACAGGATGGTCGGGTTTACCAAGACGACGCTACACTATCGATGCATTTTTCGTTAACATCGTTGAAAAAATCAAAGAGCCTATGAAAGACGCAGAGCTTGAAGCGATTTACTCAGTGAGAGATCGTCTCGATCGTCTTACCAAGCATCAGCGGAGTTATCCGGATTTTTTGTTGTCGACACTTTTGCATGTTGGTCCACCCCTCTTGCTTGTTCCTGAACTCTGTAAAATCGTCGCATCGTTTTGTTTCTCATCTTAATATTCATTTTTTTTTGCTATCTCCGTGTTTTTTTTTCACAACCAGTAAAAACGCGTAAAATGCTGTCTCGCTTAAGAATCGTCTCTTCGCACAACAAACGCTTGCTTTTCAAACGGCAAACACGTACCCTCTCTACAAAGATTGTTAATCGTACATTTCCAAAAGAATATCTTGTCGATCGCAGTATTCGTGCTATTAAATTTCGAAATCTTAAAGATGATCATTGGTCACTCCATTCCATTCCTATCATGGCACAATTTCCGTACGTGCAAAAGCTCTACTTTGAAAACTGCTCGGACTCGTTTATCATTCAAAATTTAATGTTTGATAATTTAGAACATGTGAATGAAATCTCTCTCCATCCGCATCACTCACAAAAAAAGGTTTCGTTCTTATCACCACATGTTCAAAATCACATCCATCATGCATTCTATTGTCGAGATTGCACGGTGTTTTCTGGATACGTACCGAACAGAACTGTCGATCTTCCTCATACGTTTTATTATTCCAGTTATTCCGATTATCAAGCACGATGGGCATTAAATACTGTTCATCAAAATAAATTGTATACATTACATCAAGCACGGCAAATTATGGGGAGAAGCAATTCAACAGCGTTTTTACACTACATCAACAAAATTACAAACGGAAGAGAACGCAAATATTACTATGGCAATGAATTACTTTTGTTTTTGACTGATTTTACAAATCGGTCTTTGCGAGTTGATTAGCGGCCGCTTTCTGTTTCTTTTTTTTGTCGCGTTTTCGCCGATTTCGCATCGCTTTTTGCTGTTGCTCCTCTTCTTCCACAGACAATCGAGATTTAAGAGTTGGTGGTTGTGTTTGTTGTGTCTGTTGTGGTTGTTGTTCTTTGACTTCATTTTGACTTTGCATGTGTTTCATTTCTTGGAGCATTGTGGAGGCCTGCTTCATCGTTGCTAATAATGATTTGCATTCTTTGGGGAGTTTCACACCAGGTTGTTTTAATTTTCTTAAAATGTCTCCCTTCCCTTCTAACAAATCGCTTTGAGCGCGTTCGATTCTTGCTTGTTTGGAATGCTGTGTCTTTTTTTTGAGTTTTGCTTTTAATCGACGTTTTTGAAGAGGATCTGTCTCTTCATGTTCTTTGGTTGCGAACGAGTCATGCGTCGATGCAAAAATTGACTTGGCTGTTGCGGATGCTCCATTTTTATAAGAAAATCGTTGAGAAAAGCTGCTTGCATTCAGATTGATTAACACTTCTTCATCATCCATTTTTGTTCGTTTCACAAAAAATTTGACTTATTACTATACCATGAAAACTCTGCTGGATTCGTTCTACATCTTTTTTAGTTTTACGGTTTCTATTGTGGTCACAGGAGTTTTTTTTGCGTTCCTTGCTCCGAGCCATTTTGTTTTTGGCCAACGTAATGGCTTTCCTTGCTCGTAACATTCATGTACGAGATATTTTAACAATTTTAATTCAAGCGACAGAGAGGTTTTTATTTGCGTTTGACTTGCGGTGTTGTTGTCCACTTTTTGATTGACAAGAAGAAACAGTTCGTCAGTGTCAAGAACATCTTTGTTCAAATCATAATTGTTGTTGAAGGTCCACCATGGCGCGATTTGATTTTGTTGGATACATTCTTTAAATGTTGAAATACCAAAGCCCTGACCCGTTCCACGAACGTCATCCGTTAAAGAGCACGTTTTGAATCGCCATCGTATCATCTCTTGTTCAGAAAAATACTGTCCCATTTCTTTTAATGACATGTCGTGATAATCTTCCGTGTTGAGAATACCGATCCATCGCACACTATCATTGTTGAGTTCGGTTGTTGATGCCTGATCTGGACATGTTTTACTATCAGCATGGTCCAAACTCACGAACGTTTTCGATTTGATGTCATCGGGTGTCAATCCATCCAAAAATGGATCGCATTCATTAAACACATGATTTCCGATAGGAGCAGAAATCGGTTCGTCGCGATGGTTTGGAACGGCCCGTAAATGACCGTACAATTCATCGGCTTCACCAAAGCAATAGATAGTGTTGGCACCATCCAAAATTGGCTTTAACTGAGTGTAAAATTCTTTTGGGGTAAACAGGCAAAGTGATTCGTTTGCTTTGTTTGATTCATTTGATTTGTTTGATTCGTTCGATTTGTTTGATTCGTTCGATTTGTTTCCTTCCTTTCCATCATCATCATTATAATGGATATCAGCAATCCAAACATAGACGCAAGCAATATGTTCCATTTGCCATTCTAAAAATTTACAACTGGCGTCAACCATTGTGTTTCGATTGGCGAGCACGTGCCCACAATAGACATCATACTTCCCTGGTGTGGCACTGAAGTTCATGTAAATTTTTTGTTTGGCTTTTTTTTCTCTTTACACAAAACCTCTACACCAAAGAAAAAGCGTCGAACGTATTTGCTTGCTGCTTTATATATACCGATGCAAGAACAAAAAACAGGAGAATGGATTATTGATACGAACAAACCATCGCATGCAATCCAGTTATTGAATGCGGCGACTGCTGGTACGGTCGATGTGTCCCTGCTCTGCGTACCCATTTTCCAATTATTTCCGCCAAATCTATTGTTTCCCAATGTGGATTATGACAAATCCTGCTGTGTTTACCGTATCTTTTCGGAGGAATTAGAAACTGTCATTTGGAAAGCTTTGGATAAATTTTCGGAAGATATTCAACACCAATGCCGAGTGATGACATTTCACGAAAGTAAATTTGATATGGCGGAAAAAACAAGACGCTCCGAAGCACAACGAACAACATACAGAATTGATACACGTTTGTATCAATCTTTACCAGAATTGAAAGCGCAAGTGCATTTTTTAAACCCTGGGGCCGAGAGTGCAAACATTCAAATGCAAAAAAAAATTGTCTTCGGAACTATTCCACCAAACGACACCAAAGCGATCGATGCGTGTTTAAAACGATACGACGTGTACCACAAAACTCCATACAAGTTTTGTTTTCGTGGGAGTTTGCCGGTATCCATTATGCAAGCAGATCTTCCGTCTATGTACGACAATCGACAATTTCTTGTGGTCGCGCCAAAAACAAATGGCTTGCGGTTGTTTCTGGTTGCAACGACGATGTTTCAGGAACCGCTTTTGGTCTTCATGGATCGGTCATTAAAATTGTATCTCATTCCTTTAGATATACCTCATGTATGGTATCAAGGCACGATATTGGACGGTGAACTGGTGTCTTTAAAGAGTGGAAAATATGCGTTCATAGTGTATGACGCATGGCAAATTAACGGCGTACCTGTCGCACAAGAAAGCTATTTAAATCGACTACAGATTGCTCATTTGTTAATTGAACAGAGGGAAATCGGTTTGAAAGCAACACAAGATGTGTTTGAGTTGCGCGTAAAACCTGTTTACAGTGTCTCACAGGTTCCAGACGTTTTGATGCAAGAGTTATCGCGTATGGATCATTTACTCGATGGATTAATCATAACGGCAGTCGAACCATCCGCGCCATTAGGTCGCGCCGCAGGCAAAATTTACAAATACAAAGTTGGACATGACAACACAATCGATTGTCTTGTTCAACATAAGCAAAATCGCGCGCTTCATCTACTATCTATCGTAAAAGGCGATGAATATGCCCTTTGGGCAGTCATTGATGATTTAAAAATCACGGAAAAAAAAGAATTAAAAACGGTTTGTGATTCACTTGGTGTTAACAATATCCAATCCTGGGAAGCATTATGCGCCACATTGCACGACAAAGTTGTGGAATGCGCTTTTGATGCAACTTCTTCTCACTGGCATATCAAATCGATACGCGAAAAAAATGATGCAAATCTTCTCAGCACCGCCATTAAAACATTTCAAAACATTCAAGAAGGGCTAACTCTCAACCAAATTTTCCCTGCTGAGTACGTCACGTGGAGTCGGGATCAGCGAGACAAATTAATTGAGTGGGAAACACAATTTTTGCACAAATATAATTCAAATTGGACCATTGTCCCACAACTCTCGCAATTTACAAAAAACGAGTCGAACAATAAGAAGCAAACCGTTCCACCAATGTCACCTGTGCCGCTTCGTGGACTGAAGGTATTGGAATTCTAGCGGCGCGATGTAAAACGTGTTTTTTTTTAAAGTTAAATTCGTGTGTTTTTTTGTGGTTTGAAAAAGAAAAAGAAAAAGAAAAAGAAAGAGAAAGAGAAAGAGAAACAAATGGATGCAAAAGGGAACGAAGAAAACGAACACAGTACAAGCAAAGAAATAAGCAAAGAAATCAAATCCAATACATGGTGTGACTTTTGTACCTATACGCTTATGTTACAGTGTCAATTTTGTAAAGTTATGGTGATGGAAAAGGAACGTATAGGAGCGTTTTCCATGTGCAAATGTGATAACAAAGTCGTTCTTGCACGAACAAAAGCACAAGAGTATCTGACCGGTGGATCTGATACCGATGCCGTTCTTGTTCATATGAAACGCACCGGTTGTTCTAAACAATGCAAAGTGCGTTCGGAAACTATTGAGATGACTTTGTTTCAATGGCAAGATATGCGTCAGCAGTTTTTGAGTGGTGAATATTTGGATGAGGAGAATTCCCGTTCTCGCGCATGAAACATTGAATAGCTTTCATCACAGCAGCGATTTGTACAAGTTTGTTCTGCGTTGCTTGTTCGATTCTTCGCTTTGCTTTTCTCGTGTTTAATAACTGAATAGCTTTTTTTTCTTTGAGAGCTAGACCCCCCAGAGTTTGTGTTCGTTGTATCTCGAGCTCCTTCAAAGCAAGATTGTTTTCATTGAGTCTCAATTGTCTTGAGCCGACCTTTCGTACCGCGCATGGTACGCATAAAAATTCCTGCCGAATATGGTGGCAATGTAAACATTCCATTTTATTGTGTCGTTATTTAACATAAAAGCAGGGCAGAGTTTTTTTTTACACGTTACGCAACGCAGCACGCAGCGCCGCTGCAACATCTTCCGCCAATCCCTCTTTATCCAACCGATGGCGAAAGATGCCAAACGGATCGACCACACACGTTCGACGAACAAATGGGTTCGGATTTCCGAATCGTTGCAGACGACCGATCATTTGACGCGACTGCACCACCGAGTTTGCGATCGGAATCATAAAACACTGCGCCCATGCGTTCACGTTATAGCCGGCGTTGAAAACGCGTGGTGCCACAACAAGCTCGAGTTTTGCCAGTGCTTCATTTGACTTGATCGTTTCCGGTGTGAGATCGATCATGGCGTTTTTGGACACGCAAAACACTTGCGTTTTCTGATCCTTTTCGTTTTTGATGGCCCAGGCGTGCGCAAAATAACTTTGCTGACGCGCATCTTTTGTAAACACGAGCGATTTACACGGAACGTTATCGATCATCCAACGGATGCAGGCTTCCTCGCAAAGGCGAACACCGGCTGCGAAATCCTCCCGAGTTGGTTTTGGTTTCATGCCTCCTAAACTGGGTGGCATGCATGCCAAGTACGCTTTCGTTTCTTCGGGCGTAAACGGTGCTTCAATGATGTCTTCTTGCAGTGGAATTAACGACGGCCCATCTTCGTCATCCGTGATAACCGTGTCACCCGTCAGCGCCGCCACCCACAAGTTCGCATTGGTGACCGGATATTCGACGGCATTCGACAGCCACGTTTTGAGCCCAGTCATCTTGTGATCAATCACTGGAGTTCCGGTAAAAGCAACCGAATGCTCGGCTGCTGCCGCAACACGCCGGCACGCGTTCGTCCGCAGCGTGTTTTGCAAAGAGCGATGAACTTCATCCACCAACACGACGCTTCCCGGGGTTTGCACATGCACCAACGCTTCATCGATGACGAGTCGCATGTGATCGTGCAAGATCATGTTCACATGGAATGGTTTGAAGCGCGTTTTTTGTGCAGCAGGACCCGTGGGTTTCCAGATATGCACAGGAAAGCCACAGCGTTGGAGTTCCTTTTTTACAGATTCCACGGCTTCAACCGGCAGGGTGTAGATGATGGTGCTGCCCAGTTTCGAGGCTCGATGAAGATGGACCAAATACGTGCCGACGACCAACGTTTTGCCGCTTCCGACTTTTTGCCAAAGAAAATGAGCGCGCAAGCCGTGATTTTCACGATGCATCATCACGCGGATCGATCGGGCCTGATGGGACAGTAACGGACGCTTCGCATCACCAACGAGGCAGCTGGATGGCCAGTTTGCGTCAGCAGCAGCAGCAGCAGCAGCGGCGGGACGCTTTTCCTTTTTTTCGTTTCCAACGGCGGCTACAACAACCACATCAGACGGATTGCACTGATTCAGTTCTTGCCGCACCCACGTTTTAAGTTCCGTTTGAAGAGCCAAAACGGAAATCACTTTGAACATGCGCGGTCCTTCATATTCGACGATCCATGGCACAATGTCGCATATTGACTTCATCACTTGGAAGATGAGCACATCATAAACTGTTGGAATGTCTGTGGAATTGTGCTGGTTGATCGCACCTCCATCACGACTGATTTTGCCAAACTGCAATCGCGATTGCCCCTTTTGCTGATTGAGAATCTCCAGCAGACGAATAAGCGCCAATCGACGAATCTTCGGATCGGGCCATTGCTGTTGCAGCAATGCCGTGCACAGCGCCCGATCGTTCAGCACACACATGGACGCTCGTTTGTCACTACCCAATGATCGACCTTCATCTTCCGTGAGCGGTGATGGGATTTGATGCAACTTGACTTCCATGCATTTCTGATCGTTCCACGGTTTGCCATTCACCATCCACACACCTTCTGATGATGCCCCTTTGCTGTTTTGCTGGAAGCCATCACCATCATCAACTCGAACAGCCGCGGCTGCGGCCGCAGCAGCAGCAGCGGGTTTGGTTGATTTGGTTGCTTCGAAGGTGATCACGGCTTTTTCCAAAGCCGGCCAGGGAGCAGTGAATGCGCGCCACGTGATTTCACCATTTCGAAGCTTCTCTTCGGCCATCTTTTCAGCGGCTTTCTGTTGCTCGAGAGAAATCTCTTTTTCTTTACTGCCACGCGTAGGTTTCAGACAGATCCTCCACACTTTTGGTTCCAAAGATTCCAAGACGGCCCAAAACTTGCCGCACGAAACCTGTCCGATCGCAGCACGAAGCATTTCATCGCGGAGAACCATCGTTTTCACAATGATTGGGCCGTGTTGTTTTTTTGTTTGAGCCTGGACTTGGCCCTGACCCTGAACCACCGGAACATGAGGCCCTTTGTTGCCAAACTTGACATTCCACCACTGCCGTTGCGCTTCTTCCACCATTTTTGCAAACACCGTGTTGAGCATTTGCTTGGAGTGTTTGCGTGAATTGAATGAAGTGACTTCATCAAACACGCGTCGCAGCACATTTGCAAAAGGTTTCAAGGGAACTCGATCTTGACCTTGATCTTGAACGAATATGCTGCGATTCAACAACCACATAAAGTCGGTCGCACAGTGTTGATCAATCATGTGCCACACATTCATGATCAGAGGTTCGCTTTCAGAAGTTTTGGGTTCAGAGCCCTTTTTTATCGGCGTTTTCTTTGCTGCAAATGATCGAGCGATGTTGCGCACCATCTTCTTGTCACCTTCAAAGCTGCCCAGTGAATCCAGCATCATCGAGCACCGTTCCATTGCAGACGCATCACCGCGATCCACTGATTGCGCATACGTGTCGCGGCATGACAGCAACCCCAACGCAATCTCTTCGATTCGGCGAGTCAGATCACGTGAAAGTGGTAACACGCGCTGAGGATGGTGTTTGATGAGCAGGGCCAGGACCAGCAAGAACTCAGCATCCTTGGGCTTGATACACGAGTCTTCAAAGCCTATGACTGCCAAGCGCTTACAGAGTGCTTCCGCCCCGGTAACGACTTCATGCAGATCCGGCACGTAATCACCACGATAAACGGCCATCGCCCGCACAATCAGCGCCAAACAATGTGCAGTCTGGATCTTGGTTTGCTTATCGATGGTGACATTGGTGAAATCCGCTTTGTAGCGAATCACTTTTTGACAGCACGATTTGAACTCGGACAACGAGAATTGCGTAACGACATTACGAAAATCGTGATATTCTTTCTGATCGTGTTTCTGATCTTCTTTCTTATCTTCTTTCTGATCGAGCTTCTGTTTATCTTCAAAGATTACGACGAGATGATCACCGCATCGGAGATACGACATTTGCGTTGGCGTTGGAGTTTGTGCAGAAAGAAGCTGCCAATCACCATCGAGCTCGGAACACCAACGGTATGCCAAAACCGGCTTCGGGAGCGTTGAAAGATCAGTAATGACCGTTTCGGTGGGCATGGCCGTCCACCAGTCGTGCAGAAAAAACAGATTGCGCGCGGCAGTTTGATCATCATCTTGATCGGTGCCGTTGCTGTGACCACATCGACCAAGCTGATTGATGAGCGTATCCAGAGGGATCTCTGTTTTTTCAATGCACCATCGACTGAGCACGTGAATGGGAATGCGTGAAACAAGCTGACTCTGCCGAGCTTTGTTTTTTTCATCGTACACGCCCGGATGAAGAATCATGACCGTGGGTTTGCAGTTCGGATCCACAGAACGTGCTGCTTCCAAGAGATTTTGTTCTTCGTTTTGCTGAACATCTTCAAGCCATCTGGCCCGCTCCTCTTCAGACCGCTGAGCAAAAAACGGACTGATTTTCGTGAGACGGTGCAGAAAGCGTTTCCATTGCCCAGGTTCCTTGCGCAAGGTGTCCAAATGCTGCTTGCGAGGTGGCAGCCACGGCCCGTTATATTGAATAACACAGCCACTTGTGCCAGCGCGGATTCCACGCAAAATGAATGAAGATGAGGACGGCTGTGAATTCGTGGGCGGCAAACCAGTGACGAAAATCGCCATCTCCTTCATCAGATCCGAGACGGATCGCTCTGCCAATACCTTCACACTTCGTTTATGTTCACTTCGTTTATGTTTCGCTGTGCCTCCAGCACCAGCACCCGCTGCTGGTGGTGCTCCAGCAGCAGGAGGAGCAGCAGCAGTAGCACGAGCCGGCTTTTTCTTAAGCGGTTGCTCATCACCATCCGCATTTGCATCACCTTTTTGATCACCAGGAGGCTTTCGTTTCATCTTTACCACCACAAAAAACACACACACACAGACTTAGCAAATAGAAAACGAAACGCGAATGCCTCATGAAATTATATAAAAAAACAATGCAACAAATTTTTGTGCCAGAAAATTTTGTTGTTCGGCACAGCTAATTTGATGCAACAAAATTTTTTGTCTTGTGCAACAAATTTGATGTATTGGTTGTGAAAATCCTTTTTTTCAGTCTTTCATCCTTGCGCCTACCCCAAAACCGCTTCAGCCATATCTTCTGACACTCCCATTTTGGTGCGAATGGATCTGAAATGACACTGACGGAACAGAGAACGATTGATAGAACGGACGACGGTTGAGACACACCGAGTAGAACCCACAGCGCTCAAAAACAAAACCATGGCCACCAGTTCCGGAGTTTCCCACTTCGTTCGGCCGGCAGCTCCCGGAACGCCGCAGAAGGCATCTACGCTTCCGAAATACGTCGCTCAATCGGGCCAATCGATTTTGGATGCCGCTCGTCAAGGTGTGGTGCCTGTCAAGCCGGTTGTGCCGGTTGTGGCACAGAGTGGTCCGGCTGTGGTGCAGAATGGGCTGACGGTTCAGAACGGCCCTTTGCTCGCACGTCACGCAGGCCCGGCCTTGCAGCAGCAGCCGCAGCCGCAGCCGCAGCAGCTTCTATATCCTTCTTTTCCATATGCTCCATTACATGCGCCTCATGCGCCTTCGAATGGGGCACTCAGTTGTTGGACGCGTGCAGGATCGCCTCTGCCGGCTGTGCATCCGTATCGGCCCGTTACGATGCCAGCACCTGTGCCAGCACCTGTGCCAGCACCTGTTCCGCCGGCACCTATTCATTCCGCAGCATTGAATGAGAAGGGAGTCGGCACGAGTGCGATGGATTCGCTCGCCACGGCAGCTTCCACAGCGGCTGCAAGTGCATCATCATCATCGTCGCCCATCGTGACTTCGCGACGTCCGCGTTCTGCGGTCGCTGCCGCTGCTGCAGCGACGGCATCGATCGTTTCATCGGATTCCGCTTCAGACAAAAACGTAAAGGCGGTTGAGGGATTGGAAGACGACGATGACTGCGATTCCGTGGCTCAGTTGACGGATGACGATCATCACCGATCCTCCGATGAGGCGTCTGTGAAGGAGGAGGACACCACGGACGGAAATACGGAGCATTACTCGCCGACAGTTCAGAACATGATCAAAGCGTGGCGGGATCACGATAAGCGTGGTAAACGCATGGCTTCTCATGTTCAATGGCCGCGGGTCGAGATGAAGTTTCCGGATTTTGCAGCGGACGTGCGCACCATCTTTGAACACGCCAACAAAAAAGGGGGAGGAAATATCCAGAAGCATATCAAGGCAGCAGTCTCCGAGCTGTTTCCTCCCACCGGCTCGTCCAAGAGTATGTGCCGTGATCTGATCGAATACTACACATACGACCCGTTTGTGTCCACGATCTTGCGGTGGTACAAGGCCTGGTGTAATCCTCATAAAGTCCGTGCGCAACCTGAACCAAATTCGGAAACGGTGGTTAAGCGGCCTCGTGGTCGGCCGCCGAAGAAGCCCAAGGCGGGCCTTACGACAACGAGTGCTGGGGTGGCGTTGAGTTTGCCATCGCTTGCTCCTCCGGTCGCCGCCGCTGCCGTTTCGGATATCGAACGTCCGACACCCGATGTCTCATCCGCATTGGCATCTCAGCCGAGTGTTGGCCAAAAACGCGTGGTCCCCCACGGGATGGACGACACTACGCCAGAAGTCAGCGCGGCCAAACGTTTGAAGCGCATGGTCCCATTGTCTGCTGATCAAGGAAGCGGATTCAGTGAATCATCTGCTTCTTCTGCTGCTGCTCCAGCATCTGCTTCCGCTTCAGCGTCTGCTTTTTCTGCTCTGGCTCCATCGGTGGTAACTGATGCGCTCACTACTAAAAAGAGCCACAAGGATCATGATGATGATAAGGACAACAAGGACGTGCTTTCGTTGCCATCACTGATCGGCCTTTCTGATCAGCAACGTTACAAGCTCCTTGTATCAATCGCTCAATTGGGGGCTGATTTACATCAATTCAAACCAGAAGATCCAGCAACATCGGCTTTTGCGAACAAGCTGACGGCTTGGGTCCGGTTTTAGTGAGTCGACGTGCTTGTCCGGTTCACTTCTCCATCCGTTCTGTATGCCCTGTATCTACACACTGTATGTTTTTTCGAAACACCACACTGTTTTTGTCGACTCGCTTGTGAAAGCGCTGCCTTGATCTTAAAAAAATAAGAGAAAAAACGGAGCAAAAAACAAGATGATGGACAGTTACGACACACCGAGTGGTGTCGCCGGATTTTACAACATGGACAACGTCTCGATTCGTAAAAGCAAGAAAAAAGTACCTTGCGCGTATAAAATCAAAAAACGCGTTCTTGGTAGACCTGTTCGCATTGTCAAACATAGGGAATGTGACATGTATGGGCCCGATGGACGCGGGATTAACTGTCGAACGGTGAAAGAAGTCGATCGGCCCCTCAAGGGAGCCGTCGTTCAAGAATATGACTGTGACCGAAAGAAAATTCGTGTTAATCGAGGAGTTTCCGTCGAAGACGCCACCTATGTAAATGAGTTTGGTGTTCCGATCACGACGCAACGTTTAACTCCCAATTTGAGTGAATATAGCATCATCGGGAATCCGCAAAAAACAGGACGTCGGTTCTTTGCGCGTAATCAAGGAGACTTACTTCGACATGTTGTTAAGCGCAATGTTTACGATTCTTTTGAGTCATCCACTGGTTCGCATTCTTCTTCGTATTCATCGTCGTCTTCCCCCAAATCAAAATCAAAATCAAAATCAAAATCGAAATTAAAATCGAAAACAAACTCGAAATCAAAACGAAAAGCAGGTGGTCACTCCTCTGTACAGGTCGAACAAAAGCTTGGTGGCGAACAACAGCAACAACAACAACAACACCCACAACAGCAAGCACTCGTGGGAGGGGAATCCAAAAGACGACATGCTCATGAACATTATCGGAATATTCAGGAACATGCCCGGTCGAAAGGTTACATTCCCGTCGCCACCGAAGAGCTGACGAACGAATTCGGACAGCCGGTAATTCGTCATCGATACATTAAATTCAATCGTGACAGTGGCCATGGTCGTCCAGAATTTATCGCCACAGTCGACGGCAACAATTGGACGTCTATGGGAGACGCATCTATGTATTTTGTGAACGGTGTGTTTCAACCGTCGTTGTACTACTCTTCGTTTTCGCCATCCGAACGAGTGTTTATTACACCAACTTACGAAAGCGATGGATACGGAATGGCAAAGCCCAGTTTTTATGAAAATGCTTATTTTGGTGGAAATAATCGCGCTTACAATGAAGTGTTCTTGGCGAGAACTCGCGTTCCAGGCAGCTTTTTATATCGCGACAATATTTCTGCGGTGCCAGGCTTTACACACGGGTTTTACGGCGTACCCATGCGTCCTATTGGTGCAGCTGGAGACACGTTGTTTGCACGATTCTCGTTCTCGCCCCTCGACATGGATAAAGAAGGTCTGATTTCCCAACCTCAGTTTTTACAATATCGAACGCTTCTCAATTCAATAATTAACGAAGGAAACGATGTGAATGAAAGCATTCGTATTTTGGAAGCCAAACTGTTTGCTCCGGACTTCAACATTGAACGAGCCAGAAAAATTATTCAAGACAGCGCAGGACGTGTACCCATCTCGTCATTATTGCAAAACCGATTGTATTCAGGTGTGCAAGCTCCATCCGCGTTTATGTCCAGTTTCAGCCCAATAGCGGTGATCCCATTATTGGATGCTTACAGATACAGTAGCCCAGGAGGAAATGAAGGCATGGACAGAATTTTAAGTACTTTGCACAAGATGTATCAGAAATTTGGAGAAGCAGCGGCAAAAGAAGGCCTTCTTTTCGCATCGTTCAAAGAGAATGAGAACACATCGATTCGGCTTGTTGAAGCATACCTGTTATTTGGTTTGTACCAATTGCAGAAGCAGAAAAACAAGATTTATCTGTCCTCTAATTTGAGCGAAGACCAAAAACAAACCCTTCGAAACGGAATCTTTTCGACTCCGTCCGGTCTTCAGACATATTTCTTGTCCCAACCACAATTTTCCGATAAAGATGGCATAGTATTTGGAAATACGCAACCACTGAACAGTTATGGTACGACCACCTGGCGATGGCCTTCGTCTTCGTCTTCTTCTTCACCATACACTTATGATTTGCGTTATCCCACTTCCAACACTGTGGTGTTCAATTCAACGCCTAGCGTGGCATTTGGTGGAGGTGCTCGTGTTCCCCTGGCACCACATCCATTACAACAACCACAACACCAGCCACAACAACAACGATTAGGTGGATCAGCAGCAACACAGGGAGCACTTAAAACAAACTCTTTTCAACATCAACGACTACAACAAACACAACAAACACACACACAACAACCCAAACAAAAAGTTATTGAAATCGTGTCACTCGAAAGAATTCCCAAACGTTACGAACGCAACTAATACGAGTAAATTTCGATCAATCGACGAATCCAACTGTTGAAGACAGATGCACCATCTGGATCCTTGATCAATTGTTCTGAGTGCTTGATCAATTGTTCTGTAATTTTTGGAAACACTTTTCGTTGGATCTGTAAACGCGATGCCAAATTCAATACTCGAGCTTCGCATAGCGCCACTGGACTTGCCATCATAACATTTTCTTCAATGACACGCAAGTTCTCCATTGCAATCACTTGATTTGTTGTGTTGTCAGTGCATGTTTTCTTCGCAGAGGCTTCTGCAAGGAGCGAATACATTTTTAGTAAAATGGTCTTGTACATTTCTTTCTGTGCCAAGAGTTTTTTCTCTTCTGCTGATTCGTTTGGTGCTTTGTTGTCAAGATAAAATTTCCAAGACAATGGCTTTTGCGAATAGAAATATTCGCGAGCATCAGGCCCCATACCCTCCCGATACAAAGGAAATAATTCACTTAACGACTTTGACCGTGTTGGCATATTCGCCAGAATACACAAAATTTGTTTCTCCAAAAGATCAATTGAATCATTGTGTGCATCCACGTCTGAATAGATAAAAACGCCTTTTTCGCGCAACAAAGTGTTAAACAACACTTTGTGGACTAACACCAGCGCGGCGGCATAATCATAAGCACGAGTTTCTTTAATTGTCGAAAGAGGACGAATGTTTATGGGCCATTCCAATGCTGTGTTGGAATGCACTCGAATACAATGACCGTTCTTTGTTTCAATTCCTCGTGGACATGCTTTGATCTCTATCAGTTTCAGTGGTTTTGTATTTGTAACCACAACCGATGGGTAACCAACTCCTAACAAACCATCGCCACCAGACATTTTTGTCCGGCTTTTTCGATGAACAACTTTTGTTTTTGTTTTCTTTGCACCCGAAAAGTTTTTCGATGATGTTGAGGAACCTGCAGAAGAAGAAGACGACTTCGACTGTGAGGATGGTATCGAACGGCTTGGCATTTATTTTGTTTTGCCTTTTTTTCTTTTAAAACACTGTTCTTACTCAATTATCGTGTAGATGTATACGAGAAAAACTTCTCTATTTAGACAAACAAAGATACTACGGGTGCAAACTCAATTCTTTTTATTGTTCTTTTTGTTGTTCGTTGCTCAAACGCCAGGCAACCTTGATCACGCCTCGTGCGGCAGTACTTGGATGAATCGAGATATCCATCACTTGCCTTTTCAATTTCCAAATTCAAAATTGCAGATGTATGTGTACCCTGTATTCGTAAGCGACCGAAGGTAACAAGTCTGTAACAATACAATGTCGCACGAGTGAAATGCGACTTTGCCATTTGTGTAAACGCAAATAACATTGTTGTGGCAGGAGTAAAAGTTGGCGTGAATTTCAACGCATCCAACAAATACGCCATAATAGCGAATTTTTGTTTGGAGTTCAACTCTTGTTGACACAATGCCAATTGATAACATGCGACAGCCTCCATGTCGTCGGTTTTTCGCGTTTTGTTTTGTTGTGCAGGTACATAAATCGATACACCGGCGTTCCATGCGGTGAGTGGACTCCACTGATGATGGAGATCTGTTTCAAGTTGATTCAGAATGGGTGTTCGAAACACGTGTTTTCCATCTTTGTCTTTTTTATCGTTATGGACAGCATCTATATTCGTCGTCGTTGGTAACAAGTGATCAGGCAATAAAGACGATGTGACCATAGGAGACAGGGCCTCTGTATAAAATTGTTTTGCGAGTGCAAAATCGCGTTGACCAAATTTAGCGTGACCCTGTTGTATCAAATACGACAGAATCTGAGGTGTTCGAAAGACGTGAGTTCGATCCCATTCTTTCAGACGTTCCTGATACCAGTTATAAATCAGCATCACATTACCCTGAATTCCGACGCGGGTGTTCGTATCCAATTCTTGAAAATAAGTAGAATCCTTTGCTCTTCGGATCGCAAAACATCCAAGCGAAAAATAAATTGGAACTTCCTGACATAGTAAGGCGACTTCCATCCAGAACGCTAATTCGTGATCATAGCGATCAATAAACAATTTTTGATCGGATGGAAATTTATTATGCGCAAAACACGCAGCAATGGAACACACCAAATGTCTGTATTCGTCCCGAACATCCTTTTCCTCAGTGTGACGCAAATCGCGTATAAAATGCGTTAGCATTTCTAATCGATTTGCATTTTGAAACATGCCGTGTAATAGCATGGCAACCCGCCTTTCCCATGGTTTTTCCAAAAATCGAAAACATTGAATCATTTCTTTGGAAGAAATGTACATCTCTTCAAACCAACCGCAATAATTCATGGCACAGCTGTAACAACGAATGGCCCACTCATATAAACCAGCTCCCATTAACGAGTTTCCCAAATAAAAAAAAGCACGCTCGGATTTCGGGTTGTCATATAAATCCATTAAGAGCAGCACAATATCACGTGGTGCTTTGTCTGATTTACAATTTCCGTCCCCGATGTGATCGATTTGTACAAAATCAAAGTGAATTTGAGGACTGTGCTCTGGCGTGGTACAAAATTTTGATCGTCCCAGGTGCTCGTGTGTTCGGCAATAATATGACCAGCGACAGTCGCCGTCTACAATGTGCGGACGTGAATATTGCAACTGTCCAGCCGTATTTAACAAAAGGGATCGAATGCCAGCCGATTTTGGCGGTAGTTTATCGACCCATTCTTTTGCCTCTTTCATGTTGTGTTTCTTTTTGAGAGCATCCGGGAGCGCAACCACATAGTCAGCATCCCACAGCACAAGCCAACTGCCGCGTTGGTGCGCCAGTTGGGCAACAATTGTGCGATTGCTGGAAAAATCGTAAAATTCAGAAAAATAGATTTCCCCCTTCTTGTTATGTTTGGTTAACACATCCCACATTATTGACACTGTTTCGTCCGTGCTTCCTGTATCAAGAATGATGAATCCATCAATTTGGCTCACAATGGACATGAGACATCGCTCAATAATTTTGCTTTCATTTTTAACCATCAATACAAGTACAACTTTGCCCAAATGCTCTCCTGGTTTGCAATTACTTCGCAGCAGTTTACTCGATGGAATGGGATGGCCATCCCACAAAATTGAATTCTGTTTGTGATCAAAACTAATGAAACACTCAAATCGTTGCGCCCCTCGTTTCATAAAACTTGGTTGTGTTTCATAGAGGTATTGTGCATACGCACGGAACCCTTGCTCCTTCAACTTATTGGTGGGCAACTTGACAATATCTCCGTACGTTTGAATCTCAATATCATCCACTTTCACAGACATATTCTTTCCGTTTTTTTTCACCTACTTACGCATCATTATCTGTAACAAAGAATTTTATGATAAAAAAAATGCAAAACAAAGGGGTATAGATTATTTAGCCGACGGTGTTGCTTGTTGGTGCGAAATGACAGCACGATAATTCGGTTTGTCTTGTTTGTCTTGTTTGTCTTTTGCTTCTTTCGATTCTTTTGCTTCTTTTCCGTCCTTGGTGTCTTTCTCTGCTCCTTTGGCCTCTCGTTGTTTTTGGAATTTTTCAAGAAGTGACACGAGAGTGTGCTGTATCTTTTCGTTATGTCGATGATTCGATACAGACGCATGCGTCAGTTCCGTTAGAACGCGGTACATACGTTCAAACGATTGTTGCAATGATTGATGTGTTTCTTTGTATGATTGTTTTTCTTGGTATGATAAACGCTTATCTTGTGCTTGTTGTCGAAAACGAAGTAAACGTGCTGCATTGATCGATTTGACTTGACGCTGATAACCAAGAATCGCTTTTTGAATGATAGCCGGTCTGTGGTCTAGAAGCGTTCCAACAATCGCACCATAGTGTTGTTGATGTTCTTGATGTTGCATCATGGCTTTTTCAATCATTTTTAGGGGGGCTTTCATTTCAATATCACATTGGATCTGTTTATATAAAATATACCGAAATGATTCATTAACAAACTGCCGAAACAACTGAACATCTGGAATGTATGGCATTCCGTCGTCTTTGCTGTGTTGAATCATTAACCAGTTCCGCATGCGTCCTGCGACTTCTTGATCCAACGCCGTGCACAACTTTTGAAAATGAACGAAACAAGGAAGTTCAAGAAACGAAATGTCATCCTCTGCATTCTCTCCTAAGATGGATTTTTGGCGTCGTTGTTGTTGTTGTTGTTGTTGAGAAGGAGAACGACGCGATGATGATGAAGAAGAAGAAGAACGAGCATCATCTTCGTCATCATCATGGAGACCTGGGTCTTCTTGTTCTTGCCCTATCTCTTTTAAAAATGCGGAATATGGATCGGCTCCATCGACGACATACACGTGTCCAAAGCTAAGAATGGTTACCCATAACGTCATGACTCGATCAATCATTCCGATGAGTGACGAACGCGTTTTCAGCAATAAATCCATAATACTAGGGTCGTCACGAATGATCCGTTTGATGCGAATATTGTCGTCGTGTTTTTTACCCTCATAGGGGTGTTTGCGTGAATCTTCTGGAATGTGCAACTCGTCCAGGAGCATTACCCAAAAATTGAAATTAGCATGAATTTCTTCATGCTGATAAAAATAGAAAAAGCGCTTGATGATAAATGGTGAAATTTCTTCACAAATTTGTTGTTCCAACATCGTGAGCTCAAACTGCAAAGCAGGCAGAATGTTGGCGCTTGCTGATTTTTGTATTCGTTCGTATCTCAGTTGTTGCGCGGGTTGTTGCTGCTGATGGTTCGGTAGTGGAGCGGCGGTTTTGGGTATCATAGACGTCTGTAAATGATATGACATTTGATTGGGGCCAGGGTACGAAGCGGGCGCTGCCAAACCACTCGTCGAAGCAGACGCCGCGGACATAAACATCGCCTGAAGAGGATTTTGCGGTGGCGGAAATTTTAAAACTGATGAGGAGGATCCGGAATCACCCGAATCAACTTTTTTTTTGCGACCCGCGCGACGTGTCTTGGGTTTTGATATGTCACCGCCAGCCATCTTTTCTGCATTGTTTTTATTTGAGTCTGTTTCTTTTGTCTCTTTGATCTCCTTGTTCTCCTTGATTTTTTCATATTTTTTGTCGTGAGTTTGCTCGTGTTTTCGATAATGATATGCACGAGTACTCGTACTTCTACTTCGGCTTCTGCTTCCGTGCCGAGGAGATGAAGCAGTGGATTTAGATAAATTCATCACTGCAGCCGCGTATTGCGAAGGTTTACCCAATTTACGCTTCGTCTGTTTGCTTTTGTGTCCAACATCTTCCTCTTTCTGATTGTCGTACTTTGCTCGTCTCACATTTTCATATTCATCTGTGACATCATCACTTGCTCTCATTTTTTTACTGCAGTTTTTATATAATCTTGCGGTGCTTCAACAATTTCTGGTTGTAAGAGTTTACCCCCGGGTTTACAATAAGACACGACTAGTTTTAGAAAAAAAAGCTAAAATAACGCAGGCGACGGAGGGAAAGCAAAAAAGCATGGAACACAAAATTCGAAGTATCATTACAAGTTGGGATAAATACAGTGTGGATCCTGTTGAGATAAAAGTGATCAAACGGGGGAAAACAAAAGGTACCCAATATGTTGAAGTGAACAAAGCTTGCCTGTTTGAAAAAACGTTTAACTTGTCAAATTCGTTCGGAACCCATATTGCCTATCGTGATTTGTATTTTTTAAAACATCTACAGCCTCAAAAAATCTCTCCAAATGTATTCAATGTCACACATGACGAAAAAAAGCAGGAAATTTGCACATACATGGAATGTTTTCCACTTGATTTGGACGAATTTTGTCGCGAATATTCAAAAAGCTTTTACAAAAAATATCTTCCAAACGTTGCAAAAGAGTACCGTTTTCGGCAAATCATACCGGATTATTTACTGAAACGTGTGTTTGCACTCGTTTTGAAACTTGATGACGCAAAGATTGTCCACGGCGATCTCAAGCCGTGCCAGTTTTTGTATTCGCCTGTGTCGACCGATATTCGTCTGACGGACTACGGATTTGCGGGATTTTTAGATTCAAAAGAGCTTCCACCAATGCTTGGTTGGCCGGTTCAGAGCTCGTCGCTTGGGTGTCAGACGTTTCATCATCAGTTTAACGAATCTGAAACAATTACTGAACAACACATTTTTTCAAAACTTGCCCTGTTACCGTATTTGAACCGTTGGGAATTGGACGTTGCATTTTGGCTCTTCGGTATAGGCGTGTACGATTCACTAAGAAAAGAGCTCAAACCTTATGGTCGATTGTCGGATGCTCTGTTGCCTTTAAGCGTGCAGGAGCAATTTCAATCCTATTGCAAAGGAGAATATGAACCGTTTCTAAAAAAACGCATGCAGCTTGTCACGCCTCGATCTCATTATATTTTGTCGGATTGTAAAGATGAAATTGTATAGGTGTGGTTTTTTTTGATATGTTGTAAAGATAAATCGATCTTCTCATGAAACGCAAAACACTGGATACAAGTATGGATGATACAAGTTTGGAGAACGATAAAACAGACGATACTGTTTTTACTACTAAAACAGACGATACTGTTTTTACTGCTAAAACAGACGATACTGTTTTGGATACTGCTAAAACCGAACAAAAACATGCGGATCAAAAAGAAGAAGAAGACGAACCCGAAAAGGATGATAGCAAACAAGGATCACCGAAACGACAAAAGCGAGACGATCACAAAACAAGGCAAGAAAATGTATTTGTTGCATTGGACTTTGAAACCACCGGAACGAATATTCATCACGACGAGATTATTCAAGTCGGTCTCGTAAAATTTGATCTGGATGATGGTACGGTCATAGAAGAATATCACACTTTGGTAAAACCGACTAAATCTATTCCCCTTGAGGCTCAAAATATTCATCATTTGTCGGATGCCGACGTAAGCGATGCCCCATCGTTCTCACAGATCGTCGATCGTATTTGCGAGTTTATTGGTCCATGTGGTCTGGTGGGTCATAATTTGATTAAATTTGATTTGCCATTGCTACAATCACAACTCCGTCGGAATAAGCGAAAAGAATTGGATTGCAATAATCGACTATTGCTCGATACATTTTTAATCTTCCAAAAGAAGGAACCCCACACGTTAGAAAAAGCGGCTTTGTTCTATTGTCAAGACGAAGAGTATGATGAAAAGGGTGCGCATGATGCACGAAATGATGCACGCGCTTGCGTACGCATTCTATGCGGCCAAAAACAGCGATATCCAGAGCTGTTTGCGAATTTGCGAAATGCAGAAAACTTGTGCAGACCCAAGGAATTTTTCGAAGTGATACATAACGATACACGGACAGACGTTATTTTACGATTTGGAAAACATTCGGGAAAGAAAGCAAGCGAAGTCCGAAAAATCGACAAAGGCTATTGGACGTGGATGATTAATCAAGAAAAGACAAAACGAACAAAATGGTATGCCATTTTGCAATCCATCACCTAATGCAATCGTTGGCGTTTCGGTTCTGGTTGTTGTTGTTCTTTTTCTTCAGTTGCTTCACGTTTATCACCAGAACTAGAGGGTTGATGTGATAAGATTACAACAGCATCGCATCCGGCATTGAAATGAATATGTTGTTTCGACAGAAAATTAAAAACGCAAATTTTGTCGAAACAGGAACGAGTTGGTATCTCTTTTGCATTGTTGATCTGAATGGTATCGTTAGATACTTTGCCGAACCGATTATGATGATGAAGTAGAAACTCAAGATGAGGGAGAATGTCCAATGAGAATGCACGTCGACCAAGCTCTTTTTGTTCGTCATTCACTTTTATATCATCATGAAAGAATAATTGATTCACGTTTGTTTTTGCCCAGCAAGCAGTAACGCAATGCTTTATTTGTTTTTGCTTCGCTGTTCCTATGTTTTCGCTTGTCCAACTTGAGGCTTCGATCAGCAATAGTCCGCTTGCCTTTAACTTGCGTTGACATAAGTGATCTTTGAGGTCATCGTAAAGTTTTGAATGGTCAAACCGGAAATGAATATTGCGTTTTTTGTATTTTAATAATCGCTTTGCACAAACTTCAACACTCGATGTTATACGGAATTCGCTTTGACCTTGGATCATATCATGAATACCACTCGGTGGAAAGCAGAATCGACTGATGTTTTCGCCAGGAGCATATACACATTTGCAAAAGTCGAAATCAAATTGAGAAACCCAATGAGTTAATTCTTTCTGCTTATCGATTTGACTGTCTGTTCGTGCAAGAATTTGAATAATTTGTATTTTGTTTGTACAAACATGTCTTGATTCGTCCAGTATGCGATACTCGCGAACCGAATATATGCTGTCCTCTTGTATTGTGCAATACGACGAAGATTGGCCTGGCGTTCTTCTCGCGTCATAACGAAATTGACTTTCCGCTTTCCATAACGCTTCTTCAATTGGGCTAACATACAAGGACGTCGATTCATTTTTGATGGTCATGGGTTTAAAATCGGCCCTTTCGGCATGTGTCAAGTACACAAAAATATCGAGATCGGGTGGATGTTCTTTATCGTCGCGCAAAAAATTACGATTGGTGAGTATTTGAAATGGCCATGATCCAGTAATGATAGCATTGGATTTCGTCAAAGCGGGTTTCATGGTGTGAAGCCAGAATTCTTGTCCAAAAATATCTTGCAAATATCGTTCTATAGTATGAATGGCAGAGGATTCTAAAGATTTTGGAGGTACATTGAGACCCAAACAGCGACTTGTCACCCAAACGTCATAAAATTCCAAATACGAAAAGATGCCGTTGCACCAAATTTCGTTCGGAAAGAGAGACGAGCTGGGCGATGTCATCTATCGATAGATAATGCGTTTTTTTTTACAAAAGAGACAGAAAAATCGAAGTAAACAGAAAAAACACTGAATTACTACGTCGTTGGCACAATCAAGTAGTAGATGGTAATCGTCAGGCTGTTTGTGGTACTCCCAGTGTAATCAGTAGAAGCACTTAATTGAACGTTTGCAGTGTTGTTATCTGATACGTTAGGAGCGGTCCCTTGCGTTGCACTAAAGGATCCATTTAATGTAATAGGCGCGGTGGAAAGAAGAAACAGTTTTGTGAAAAATGTTACAAAAGGCGAAACTGCTCCTTGATATGTGAGTTGTAGGTCTGAACCGCCTGACAATTGTTGATTCAGATGGGCTTGTAAAACACACCCAACAATCAAATACGTTTGCCCGGCTGTTGTTAATGGTGGCAACACCGTGATGGGCGCAGTGCTTAAATTTAACAGTTGTGCGTTATTGAGGGAATAGGTGACGGATAAAACGCCAGCCCCAGTAAGATTCGTCGTGCCCGTGGAGGAAGTCGCGGAAGGACCGGTTGCACCTTGTTTTCCTCGAAGACCACGAGGACCACGTTGTGTTTGCGATGCAAGCACGATAGATGTCACACCTAAAATCAGTGCAACCAAGGCCAGTATAAGCGCACCAACCGCTAGGGAATACATACGAGGTAGGGCTTTTTTTTTGTACTTTTACTTTTAGTGTCGCTTATGAAAACAATTCAATTCCACCTAGACCGATCATAGAATTTGCAATGTCATATATTGGTCGACATTCGACGTACAGTCCGCGGAATGGATGTTGCTTTTGTTTTTCGACAACACGTTTGGGAAGTGAAAACACAAATTGCTTTTGCCAAAACTTGGGATCCCGTTTAACATAATGGCTTTCTAACAATAGCTGTGTATCCGGCAGCAGAACGGTCCACGTTTTACGAACACGTTCCGCGAATGTGACAAACGAATGCGTTGCGGATCCAAAAATGCTAAGCGACATTTCGTTTCTCTTGTCCTCCTGTAGACGCGTTTTAGTTGTGTTCAGTGCATAGTAGGGCAGAAGTGCATCGATTTCTTTTTCGTCCGTATAACCGTAAACAGTAAGAAATGCAGTGCCAAAATTTTGAATTCTCATTTGTTGAATCACCGGGAACACCCCGTTTTGTTTTTGTTGATCAGGTTCGATAAAGAAAAAAAAGCCCTCATGATCATCGTTGACATGAGACAAGTCAACACGCGAATAGTTTGCTTTCGATGCAATGTTGGGGAAGGATTCGCATGCAAAAGGGATTATCTTGCTCGACATAAGAAGATGTGTGTGTGTGTGTGTGTGTGTGTGTGTGTGTGCGAAACGCGAAACGCGAAATGCGAAATGCGAAACGAGAAAGCGAAACACAATAAAAAAGTATACGCCCGCAAACACAACAGATCGAGAAAAAAAAACACATCGGCAGGAAAGATATCTTTCACCTTGCGTTATTGGCCGGTCCTTGTTGTTGTTCTTGTTGTTGTTGTTGTCGCAGTTGCTCTTGTTGCTGTTGTTGTTGTTGTTGCCATCGCATTTGCTCTTGCTGTTGCTGTTGTTGAACCTGAAAGGCACTTAGAGACGAAAGTGCACTTCCAAACACTCGCGCTTGTGCGGCGAACACCTGCACGTTTTGATGTGTACCATTCACGCTTGCTGTTAATACACTCTTTGCATCAATGCCTGACGATGCCGAAGACGATGCCGAAGACGATGCCGAAGACGACGACGATAGAGACGCAGACTTTGAATCCCCGTCATCGGCCATTTGAGAGACAGCAGAACCAGAACCTGAAACCGTCTCAGGTAACAGCATCGATGCCATGGGTGCGGCCAACGTAAACTGTGTGACCAGCATTGAACCGGGCATAACGATAGACTCACGTACGGCCGGTGCAAAGTTGGGCGGATGCTTATCGAACTGGTGCCGGGACCACGGGTTATTCCAGGCGCGCCAGCCTGACACGACGGCACCGCAAACGAGGCACACCATGCAATCTTCACGAAACATAGTCGGGCGCCATGTCCAACCCGCTTGTTCGAGTTCCGTTTTGAGGGAAGGAGCATGTGGCCAACTGATACCTTGCGGCAGATAGCCTTTTTTCGGCGGATTTTTTCCGCAGTAGTCGCGGTAGAGTTGAAACAGTTGCGGATCCATAAGCAAAAGGTCGCTTTGCCTCTTCTCTGATAACGTTACGAAAGAGGATGCGCTTTGCAACCACACGCGATCCGCTGCCAGCACACGCAAAACCGTGTCGATTGGTGGTTCTTCCATCAAGGGTGTCATTGTTTCATGTGGAGCAGTAGGAACAGTCGGGGCAACGGCAGCTGCTGCTGCGGTTGCGGCTGCAGCTGCACATGAAACCGCGGAACCGGATGCCATTCGCGCGGTGACGGGCATCACGCCTTTTATTTGATTTGCATTTGAATGTGTCGAGATGGATGATGAAGCAATGCTGCGTCGTGACGATTGCAAGATCGACACCACCCACGCCATCCGATGGCATAGTTTCGTCAAGATGCTCTCCGCCAGTGTTTCGCATTCGTTGAACCACCGCACGATCTCTTTCGTGTCTGATACCGCCAAAGTTTGGATGACGTTTTGTTGCGTACGCTCTTGTTTAACCCATTGGTCCATCGCGACATAGAGCTGTGGATTGTCCATGAAACGGGCCACGTGCGTCCAAGTCGATAGTCCGTTCCACACGTTCAACAGTGACAACAGCACCCGACACATCGGCACCAAACGCCATTGTGACGAATTCAAGGCCTTACGCTTCTCCATGTCAGCAGCTAAGGTGGTGTACAAGCGAGCCTGACTTTCCAATGTTTGAAGCACGTGACCCAACGGCCATTCCTCGTGGCTCCAGAACTTGCTGGTGAATGTCAACGACAAACACACCTGTTGCGCTTTGGTCGGCGCAAGTGGACACCATTGGATCTGCCCGGTTTCATTTGCCATAACGCGTTGACGTGCATAAAGCTTGAAGCGGCGCACATCGAGGGAGGGAAGACAAACACCTGATATAGGCGAACCGTCATTCAAAAGTTGAACACTGGCCAAATTGAAGTATTGATCAACAGCATCCCACGGAGTTGTTTCCGCACCGACAGGCAGTGTGACCTGAACATCGCGATACAAACTGCCGGAATTCAGATCTGGATTCAACATCGACTCCACTCCCAAATTCGCCAAGAGTTCGCGGCGGGATTGCGCTTTTTCTTCTTCTTCATTCGGATCCAGAGTGAAATCGAATGTCGTGAACGTGTCCTTCTTATTGGATACCTCAGCGAGAATTGTTGCAAATATATGCTCTTCACCATCATTCACCTGTTTTGCGTCATGTTTGTTGGGTAATGTCAGTACTTGAGGTCGACGTACTGTTTCGTACGGATTCACCATCCACGCGCGTTCCAGTGAGTCCGGCGGCTGCACCTCAGTGCCTTGGGCCCAGTTTGTCACGAAGTTCGTGAAACCGCGTGTGGCCGCGGGAGCCATGCCATTCGTTTTGACGACATATGCCAAAGGCCGCCACGCGTCGGGCCCACCAACCAACTGGGCTATGGACGAGCCCTGACCGAACGTGATGTTCATATAATATTTCTTTCCATGCAACAGCTTGAAGTAGCCCTGCGCGCCATCCGCCTGCTCTGCAAGCGGGTTAGCCGTTTGAGCCGCCACCGCGGCGGCATGCGCGTTGGACGCAGGGTGGTACACGAGTGCGTGCACATCGCTCTCATCCGCGTATGGGCGCAGGACAATGCTCTGAACATGCAAGTCGTCCGGTACGATACGGGAACCAGAAAAAATCACAGCGCTGCTGAAGCGCGTGTACGCTGGTTGACCGATGGCTGGCAGCGCCCACAACACCGCGCGTTGGTGGAGGCCGACAATGGACACGTCCGTGTCGTCAGCGCGGCGTGCCAGAGGTGATGCTGGATCGACCACGAGCATTCGGATCTGGATTTTGAAGCGCGCCTCTGGTGGTTGCGTGGCCGCAGGGCCAAACACGAGTATGAGACTCCAAATATTGGAGATTGTCCTGTCGCTCAGCGGCCCAATCGCTGATTGCGACGGTTCAAAGGGCTGTATCCAATCCGGTGCCAGCGTTATTGTAATGGTCTTGCTCACAGGGAGTGGACCCAAGCGACGAGGTATTGGAAGAGGTGTTCCACTACCTTGAACGCTTCCATTGGTTTGAACCGTATTGGCCAGAGGTTGAGGAGAACGGGCATTGTGAACAGTTGCTGTGTGTGCAGGGGATCTCGCTTTGACGTGCTGCTTCGGTTGCTGAGGTGATTTGGCGGCGCCCTGCACGGGTGAAGGCAGTGTGGCCAAACGTGGTGGAACACAAGAAACACTTCCTTCGCTTCCACCATGTGAAGACGACGACGACGATGAAGAAGAAGCCGATGATCGGGAGGGAGCCGTCTGCAAACTTAATCGCGCCAGCTCCAAAGCAGCGTCGTGTTTGCCAAAGACGGGTTTTTTGACGTCCTTGTTGTCCTCGTTGTTGTCCCCCATCTACACATACATACACACATACACAACACACAACAGAGCAAATAAACCCGCGGGTTACCCGCATGTAAATATTACACAAAAACGCATGATCAAGCTATAACAAGTCTCTCTGTGCTCGGGAAAAAAAACAAGAAATTTGATGCAAACTACTTTTGCTCGGTCCAAAGTAGTTTTGTCCACCCCACCGTACCGCTTTTTTTCTTTTCTTTTTGTCGACACACCAAACACACCAACCACACCAAAGCGCCTCCAAAACATGGCGTCTGTGCATGCACAACCCCATCTGATGGCCGCTGCACCCATGGCACTGGCAAACAAACCATTGCCGCCCATTGTCATTGCCATGCCTTACAATGGAGCAACCGCGTCGACGGGTATTGAAGCACTTGGTGAAAAGTTAGATGTTTTTGCTGAAGAAATCTTGGGCATATCCGTTAATGCTGTTATCGCAAGCACCCAGCTCTCAAACACCATAACTCAGCAAAACGTGATTCCGTTCCAGCCGTTCCAGGCGCAGGCTGCACCAAGGCCCCCCGTGCAATGGTACGTCGGAGAGCGAGCGGAGTTTAATTTGGAAGAGAAAGAACTTGTGGTATTGAAATCGCTCATGTCAACTCCGTCGAAAGAAGTTCTTTTCGAGGGTGTCAATCTGGTAAACATTATTCAAAAGCTTCATGGGCATGGTCTCAAAGCATCAGTATGCGCCGATCAGTTTCGAGCAGAAATCGAAGTTGCATACAAACAGCATATCCCCGAGCTTCGTCAACGAACCATCAACGCTGAGCAAGCTCTTCATGAAGCCAATTTACGTGGCAGGAGTCTCGCTGAACAAATTTTGCGTGGAGGAGCACGTACGATCCCACTGGGTTCTCGCCACCCATTCTCACTGGAATCGCAGCCAACGACAGCGCCCAGCTGTTCTTCTGCTTCTTCTCATCCTGCTGCTTCTCATCCCGCTTCTCATCATCCCGTTCCGGTTCCCGCTTCTCATCCCGCTTCCGCTGCTGCCGCTGCTGGTGCTGGTGCTGGTGCTGCACACTCGTCATCAAATGTGTCGTTTGACACAAGAGACGCTCGCGAGCTGGATCTTTTGCGTCGTCAACGTGATGCTCTCATTCCCGTTTTACGTCAAGTTCGTGACGCTTTGGTGTGCCCGATCTGCACGGAGGTCGCTCTGCTGCCCAAAGTGCTCGGTGCGTGCGGGCACGTGGCGTGCCAGGGCTGCCTCAAACAGCTCGATGACGTTGCATTCGCAACGCTCACGTCGAGTGCAGGTGGGGCCAGTGCAAGGCAACATCTTATGTCACGCCGCTGCCCCCTGTGCCGTATGGAAATCATCGGCGGCGGTTTCCCCATTCACCCGTTGAAAGATATTGCGTCGATATTGGTATCGAATCGGCTCATCGAACCGGCCGATTCACCAGTGGCCATATCGGCGCATTCGACGCAGCGTTTAATGCAGTTCAAGACCATGGCTTTTGAGAAAGAGAGCCCTGAGGTAAAACACATCCATGCTCTGCAGATGGGCTGCTACGCGCAGTCACAATTGGCGCAACACAGCGTCGCCGGTGTCGTGGCAGCCGTCACACAGGAGCAGTGGATCAACGGCGTGTACGTGCTGTTTGAGGCCGCCGTAAGTCGCGTATTTTTTGAGACGTTCGCTACCACACTTCATGGTAAGGCTGGCGGTGTCAATGTTCTTGTTAATTCAGCACAGCGTATGTTGGCCGTTCAGTTGGCGGATAAAAACAAACAACGACGTCCCGCGGACGTGCATGCTCTCGTCAAGGTCGCCACAGATGGTCGTTTTACCATCGGACAGTGCCCCGAATCGAAAGACCAATCGAAATAAACAAGTCGAATAAACAATAAACACTCTTTTTATTTGTTTCATGTACATATGTGTATCTCAATTCATTCTCTTTTTTCTCCATTGAGTCTTCAATGCGCACAACAACCAAAACTAACTGGTGTTTTGGTATGTTGTGTGTGTTTTTTTTTCCCGAACGCAGACTGTTTTGAAAGCCCATGGCGGCACGTGGTGGTGCTTCAAACGCGGCATCAACTTATCCGGCTCTTGCGCCCGCTTCCGCACCCGACATGGGCCCACTTCCAATCCCCAAAACAATTACGATTACGATCGTCCCCGATTCGACGTCTGTCGACGCGGAATCATTGGTGGTTGTATTTGGTCCCGATAAAACGACACCAGAACATGCAACGTGTAAGTTTACGCTCAAGATCAAAGCACCTGCAGGTGTTACCGATGAAGGAGATTCCAAACAAAATCACGAAGTCATCGTGCCAAAGGGACAACGGTGTTTGCTCTGGTATAACGATAAACCGTTTCCCGGTTATGCGCATGCCGTGGAAACGGAAGGGTGTCGTCTGTCATGTCACGACGAGTTAAAAATGCTGTCTGTGGTGCTTCGTCGGCATTCGAGCCCAACGGCTACTGACAACGACTCCCTGCGGTACATACGCAATACGCCCGGTAGTTCATCAGGCTATATGAGGCTCATCCAAGGATATCACTACTATTTGAATTTTACGTTTGCGGCCGGATCATTCATCGCGCAGCGAGTTGGCAACCAGGCATGGCGGCCCATGTGTTATCTCATGTGCGCCCAAGGCGCCGGTGTAAAACAGACTTGCGTTTTTACAAATTTTGTCACAAGGTGGGCGGATCACACGGAATTGGAGCCCGACGATGGTGAAAACAAACAGGTCCTGGTTGCATCACAGCAACAACAACAAGTACAACATTCTTGTTTATCATCAACCCATTCATTGCAACAAACATTTCAACAAAGCCAAGCAGCGATGTATCAAAGCGCTTTGGCCCCCATCAATCTTGGCTCGAAAGTCGACTCCACCCTCTGGAAGACCGAAACTAGGTACCAAGATGTGGTATGGATGTTACATCACAAACGTTTACATCGGTCTATACTACCTGTGATGGACAGCAAAACGCCGCCACCGCCTTTCCCGCTTACTTCATGTGTGGATCGATTTTGGAACTCGTCCGATGCACCTATCGTCGCTGTGATGCGCGCGATGGAAGCAGTGGCGCGAAATGCTTCCACCAATCTCAAAGACACGGCACACTACGCTGCAAAACTGTATTGGTCGCTCACTATCGCACTGACACAACTCGTTGGTTGGCAACAATTCGCTTTGTACGTGAACACCAATACCAACACGAAAACGGACAACAACACGAAAACGAACGCCAAGCCCAACACCAACGCAAACGGTACCATGAGCGAGTTGCAAGACCGTGGCCAAGGCTTGTTGCTGCATGTCTGTCGCCGAATGGAATGGAAGTTAATGTTAATGGCCAATGAGCATAAAGCGTTCGATGCAGACTTATGTGTTAAGCTCATTGCTGCGGATAAGCAGTGGACGACGGATGTCACATGCTTTCTCAAAACCCTGGAGGCGAAAGTGGCAGAATTGTTAAACGTCAATGCGGCGCAATTTCAACTTTTTCGAGAGTCGCAGAGAAACGGTGTGCAGTGGCCGCACAGTGCGGCAGTTCGTCGTTGTGTGGAAGCAGCAGGCTTCACATATCGACCGATGATGCTGAAGCGCGATCGATGTATATGCGAAACATGCGGCGTGGAAGTGTATGGATGGCGGCCGTGGCATGATCCGATGAGCTTTCACGATTTTTCAAAACATCCGCCATCCTTTACACCACCAATGTTAATGAGTGCCACATCACTTTCCGTTTCACAATTTGTGACGGATACTAATCTGCCAAGACCGAGTAATTAAACATCTTTCCTCTCTTCTTTTTTTTTGTAGAACATCCGTTGCAACAATACACACAGACAACACGCGATGAAAACATGACACGACAAGAAAAACATTCAATTACTTTACAAAAAACACAACATAACACAACATTAAGCTGCAATTTTGAACGATTCAATGCGTTCTGCATCAGTATAATCTTCACCTCTGAGTTGAATGGGGACTTTCACAACCGTAATTGAAAGAGACTTGCCCTCCGCAAACGACTTTAATAGAGAACGCGAAACACTTTCATCAATGTAAGTCATGCCGACTGTGACCTCCTGGTTGGCTGAATTAAGGCAGGAGAGACTCTTGTCATCGATATTGATATCCAGCAAAAGCATGTCAGATTTTATCGATTGAAATTGCATGACTTTTTGATGGCCGGCAGGAACGATTTGTTCTTTCTTTCCATCCAACATCCCCATGCCAACTAACACACATTTCATATGCCCATGTTTTCCAGTTTTGGCGTGAGTAACACTCACAATTTTACAGGGACGTTTGTTCAAAATGCAACAAGATCCAACTTTGACATCGCTAGCTGCAATCGGTGATCGTGACGGTTCGTGGGTCATTCTCGTTACTTATTATGTGGTTGCAGAGAAAAAATTCTCTACAAAAAAATCAAAACAATGACAGAAAAAAACTTATTGATGCTTTTCGGTGGCAAACGGCGATGAACACGATAAACAATCCAAGTTTGGTATTCGATTTTGTCCAACGACGACTGGACAAAAAACTCATTGACTATGAAATGGAACGATGGTTGTGTCGATTGCTTAAGAAATATTCATCGACAATCATAACACCAGATGAACTCTTCATGCGCTATCGAATTCATACCTTACCAGCGGAACTGCAGCATGCAGAACTGTTGGCATTTTCAGGTCAATCGAAAACAGATGAACAAACAAACGAAACAAAACAAACAAAAGAAACGAAAGAGCTAAAAGAAACAGATTCAATCCTTTCGAAAGAAGACGAGCACAAATACAGTCGCCTACTCCTGAAAAAAACACAAATGTTTACGAAAACTGCTGCATTAGACTTTCACGTTGTTGTCGAGGAAAATTTCAAACATGGTTTACGGGATGTGAAATTTTGTCTACTGTACGAAGATACGTTTGGAGATCTTGTTCAATTGTATGCCCGTCATTGTAATATTGATGTCAATGCAATTACTCAAATCTCATATTATCAAGATTTTCGTTTTCGCGTCGTTGAAGGATTACGTTGTCGAGATTGGTTAAACGAGCGAACGATTTTAAAACCCGAATTTCATAAGACATTTCAGGAGGTAAACATTACGACGCGACTTAAACGTTTCAACACAAATGTGCTAGGTGTGAGCATAACCTTGAACTCGTTCGTGTCCAACTAAATACACCGCAAGCCGTTGGACAATTTTCTTCTTGTTTTTGTTTTGACGTAGTAGTGGCAGCCCTTCTACGCTCATTTCATCTCTTTTCCCTTGCACGAAGCAAACAACAATTTGATTCGGCAAATGTAAACGTCTTTGGAACATGTTGCCCAATCGTGGGCCTTTTTTCCCTTGATCAATGGAACGGTCATCAACCCTTTTACTTTTTCGTGCGGGTCGTTTTCGGTCGATGCATGTTCACAAAGCGTATCCACCTGAAATTCCGTCAGACGTGTCTCCACATTCAACACGGTATCACCATCGATGACGTCCGAACCGTTCATTGAGAACCCATCCGGCGGTGTGTACGTGTCGTCGTATTGACTTGCTTTCTCCAGATGGGTCTTGTTTTCTGTTTGGATGTAATGGTTGAGTTCACGAAGAGCGTCTTCGTTGTCCGTCCACTGCAACCACATGTTGAAGTGGGTTCCGTTGCGTACACAAATGCTTTCAAAACGCACAAACAGAAGATCATTCTTCTTTTCGGTTTCGTCAGTCTTTTCTTCTTTCTCGTCGCCGTTGCGTTTTCGTTTCGACATTCTGTGTAAAATATCTCGTTTCTGGATTGTAAGACAAAAAAGAGTCAAGTTTAATAAAAAAAAGAGTCAAGTACACTGTTGTGAATTGGCACATTAAAATTTAATGCTGATGATTCCTTGATTTCGGGACGATGACACAAAACCAGCTTTTCTTGGCACAGAAAGTTCAGGAAACAACTCCTGCAACGAAAACATTCGTTGCAAATGAATCCATTCGTTAAAGGATAAACGTCGAAACTTCGGTGGCAACGAAAGAAAATCGGAAGTCGATAGTGCGCCCAGTTTTCTTGGAGGCTGGATATTTTGTTGTATCTCTGAAAAAGGATTTGGATTCCATTCTTTCCAGCGTATGTTTCGCGCATCGCTTATGGAATTCAGTGCGGCAAAACAAAAGGGTAGGTGTGGTTGGGACACGGCGTAGACCATAATCATGCGAATGATGCTTTCGGGTAGCCATCGTATTTTTCGAATGTAAGCGTAGTCAAAAAAGGCAAGCCGGTCTTGTAAACTGTGAAGATAGTCCAACGCATTCGTTTCGGATACATCCAACGACTTAATCCATAATTGAAAATTGTGAAAATACCAAGGAGTAAACAGTCCTTTGATTGCGTTCAGGATATGCGGATCTGTTTGGACGGTGTCGTAATCGATCACTGGAAAATTTTGATTAAACCACGCACCAAGCTTTATTCCTGACTCGTCGCCTTCTCCACTCGAGCCACGTTCAGCGAGATATTCAAGGTAATGAATGATCCAATCCTTCGCTGATGCATGTTGTTGACGAAGGGCTTTAAGAATGTCTTGAATGTTTACAATGCGGTCTTGGTACCAGAAATCAAAATATTCATACCACCAGAACAATACTCGCACCAGACGCCAAAGACTCCATACCTTTACCTGTTGTGGTGCAACGACGAATTCGTAGACGAGCCGGATTTGATCGAAAACTGTGTTCACTATGAGAGAAGTATGATAATGAAGGATTCTTTGGGTCGTCACCAGGTATGTTTTGTGAGTCCTGGTGAGCGCTTCAAGGACGACGATCGCATCATCAATTTTTGAATTCGCTTGATAATCTTCAGATTTTATTTTGTGTGGCTGAGCATGGGGTAATGCATTAAAAACTTGAGTATCACCAATCATGTCAAGAAGGAAACGATCCATCACCTCCGGCAGCCTGCACGCTTCTTCGCACTTCTTTTCGTCTTTGTACTCGGTTAAGCCTTTGACATCGACTCCAGTGTCCTGAAATTGTTTTTGTGTGCGACAGACGCGCAAAAATGGTTCGCAGTAGAATGGCCCTTTCTCGTCTTGTTTTTGTTGTTCTGCATCGTTTTTCTCAGTTAGATGCAATCGTTTCACTCCTCTGGTTGTGTCTTCCTCACCATTAAAGACACGCTTGCTCATTTTTTACTGGCTTTTCTAACTTACCTTTTCTGTACGCCTGTGTGTGTATTAAAAAGAAACAAGGAAGACAGAAACCGCTTGGTGCGTTTCGAAAAAAAACAAACAGAAAACTGTCCATTACGAAATAAAAACGCGCTGTACAAAACGAACGTGTGTCCTGCACACGGGACACGTGTTGTTCGAAAAGGCTTTGCCACACTTTTCACATGTTGAGTAGTGGCCACATGGAACAAACAGGTGGGTTTTCGGTGCTTCCCAGCAGATGATGCATAATTTGTTTTCGCTATCGTCTGGTTGACCTTGTTGTTTTTCTTGCACTTTTTCTTTGTTGTTTGGTGGTACTTGGACATGTTTTGAATCCGGGGTAACGATTGGTTTCGAATCGGAAATAACAACATGCGCAGCTTCTCCTTGTTGTTGTGCTTTGGCCTTTTGTTGTTGTTGTTGTTGTAAACGCCGTTGTTTTTGTCCTTGTTGTAAACGCAATTGTTGTTGTTGTAAATCGCGTTGTTGTTGTTGTAATTCGCGTTGTCGTTGATCGTCTGCGCGTTTTAAAACACGTTGCCATATTAGTTCATCATATTTTCCTCGATTGTGGCGTGTATGATAATCGGAATGAACAACGATGCTTTCGAGTACTTTCGTCCGGGAGCAATTCACAAACATTTCGTCGTCGGGCATGGTTTCTTTTATGAAAATCCGCATGGGGCTTCTTGCGTATGCCTCATAGTCGTAATCGTCACCGTCTCGGTGGCGTCGCGATAAGGAAGACGATGAAGAAGAAGAAGAAGCAGACGATCCCATTCGTGTTTCTTCTTTCTTCTTCTTTGTTTGTTTTTTGTTCTTCTAATAAAAACAAACAAATTCTGTTCCGCAAACAATATTGTTCAACCAGGCATCGATAAAATGAAACAAACGTTGTAAGATTGATTCATTACTCATTTTTTTCATCCTTCTGAAATGTTTTATTGTTCCTTTCGAAAATAAATTTCCACACATACAACATGTCGGACATTGTCGTAACGAAAGTGTTTGAAAATCGTGTGTTTGTTAATGGAAATCCAGAATACAGCGTGATTGTTCCAGTTTACAATCAAGAAGGGATTGTGGTGGAACACATGCAAAGTATTGTGGCCAACACAACAGGTACATTCGAGCTGATTGTAATTTTTGATGCGTGCGAAGACAAGTCACAAGAACGTGCTCTCGAGTTTTTCAAAACCTTACCGTGGTGTCAAATTTTTTGCTTTGCTACGGACAAAAGCGGTTTTGAAACCACATGTGACAACATTGGATTTCGCAAGGCTTGTGGCACATATTGGATTGAAATTCAAGCCGACATGAAAATGATGACATATGGATACAATTTTATTTTATCAAAACCGTGTCGAGTGTTTGGTGACGTATTTGCTGTGTCCGGCCGGTGTTGTCATCAGCGTGACAACCATGCAATAGGTTTTGGAAAATTGGGTTCAAAAATGGAGGATCCTTTGAAGCTGGAATGGAAAGATATGAACAAATTCTTTGTGGCTGAAACATGTAATCGGGGGCCGTTGTTATTCGTGGGATCCAAGCTGAAAGCATTGAACTATTTAGATGAACACAATTTTGTTCTTGGGGATGATGACCACGATGTGATGGCAAGGGCATACGATTTTCACAAATGGATTTGTGGATATGTACCGATTGAATTCTATTCACCATCACATTTGGGCACGACTAGACGCGAACGAAATGCAATGAATATGACTCGTTTACAACAACGACGACAACAAGGAAATGGTGGGCATCTTAAGAATCGCGTTTTCCATAACAAACAAAGACCAACAGAAATTCGAACACTTCCTACGTATTCCGACGGCTATCGCTCTAATGTCGCTGCTAAAAATTGGACAATTGTCACTGCTGCATCAGAGAACCATGGCGAAACGCTTTTGCAATTTTTGTACAATGTTTCCCTCCAGTTTCAAAATCAGACGGATGTTCGGATCGTTGTCTATGACATCGGGCTTTCCGTAGAACAAATCAGCATCGTTAAAAATGTAATCGCGTCAAAACCGGACCTTTTTGTTTTCGAGACGTTTCGGTTTAATAGTTACAAAGAGCACTTGCGTTTATGTAAACCATCACCAAACGTAAGCCCAGAACAAGAGCGTGGTTATTATGCGTGGAAACCTAACATTATTAACGAAATCGCAACAAAGTATGGTGGTTTCATACTTTGGATGGATAGCGGAAATTTAGTTAAAGGTCCGCTGACGGAATTAAAAGCGATTGTTCAACGCGAAGGGCTGTATTCGGATTTCAGTGAAGGAAATCTTCCGACATGGACACACCCCGGAACATTTGCATTCTTACCGATGACCGGATCACCATCTATCGAACGAGCGAATCGAAACGCAGCATGCCTTGGATTCAATACATCCTACACATGGGTACAAGATTTCATTCAACAGTGGGTCGCTGCAGCGGATAACAAGGATTGTATTGCACCTTTGGGGTCCGGCTTGCACAATCATCGCTATGATCAGTCACTCTTTACCATTCTCTTCCATCGCTATTTAGAAAAAGGGTTGTTTAAAATGGTTACGAATTATTGCTCAAAACTTGAGTATACAACTCATAATGATGTGAAAGGAAGGATTTCGAAAGAAGAAAAACAAACCAAAGACAACAAAGAGAAACAAGACAAAGAGAAACAAGAGAAACAAGAGAAACAAGAGAAACACGATGTAGGAACCGGCATGCCTAGCAAAACACAAGGATTGCGACCCGATACGTTTTACAAGTATGATCCAACAAAACTCTGTACAAAAGCTCTTTCTTACATGCAATACAAACGGAACAAATGGAGCCAAAATGGTGAAGATGGAATCCTTCAACACATGTTGAAGCAGCTTGAAATTCACAGTGGCTGGGTATGTGAGTTTGGCGCGTCCGACGGACGCTGGAATTCCAATACGTATCATTTAATGGAAACATTTCCTGGTGATTGGAATGCTGTCTATATTGAAGCTGATGATGTTAAGTACAAAGAATTATTAAAACTTGCGGCCAGCCACTCTCCGCACATGATTCCCATTCATGCCAAAGTATCGCCTTTTCTGATGGACAAAAACTCACTCGATAAAATATTATCAAAACATACAACGATTCCAAAAGACTTTGACATTCTAAGTATTGACATTGATTCATGCGATTATCAAGTATGGAAGTCGCTAACTAACTACAATCCCAAAATTGTTATCATTGAAATTCATTCTGGTGTGCACCCTTGTAACGATCAATACATACACGAAGAGGGAAAACAAACAGGAACAAGTTATTTACCGATGGTGCGCCTCGGCATCTCAAAAGGTTACCGACTCGTGTGCCACACTGGCAATTTAATTTGGCTACGTCATGATCTTGCAGACAGGTTGTGTGATTTATGTCAAGCGGATCCTGTCACCAGACCCGAATGCTATTTTCAATTAGATTGGTTAAACGCACAAGACCGCGATGATATGTTACGAAAACGCGCAATACTAGTCGAATATAAACAACAACAAAAAAGCAATTAATGCATCACAGAATCGAAAATGGCTTGCGTACATACTTGTAATCCCAACCGTTCGGTAACAAATGATCGTGGTTGATACTGCTCGTGGTTTTGAACAAAACCGGGAAATTTGGCTTGAAATTCTGAAAAAGAGAGTACACGCATGCCGCATCGAGTCTCGTCCCAATATGGTATGGTGGTTGCGAACAATCGTTTGTTGCTCGCTTTATGCTTCTCGTAGATTGAAATTCCTAATTTGTTTGTTTCCGCATACATCGTTTCGACGTCCCATACGAATAGAGGAACATTACAAGACATGGCTTCTGCAACGGCGAACCCTTGTGACTCGTGGCATCCAATCCAGATACCAAATTTGGATCGGTGTAATGTTTGTTTGTATGTATCGCGATTATATTGACCATATTCGAACATGACTAAACGAATCTGTTGGCCAACATTTAAATACGACGCCAACCATTTCGAAACAAACTCTTTTGCTTGTGTCATTTGGTTCAGAGGGCGTGCTTTCCAGTAAATAAAAATGGTATCTTTTGCATTGTTGCTTTGCGCTCTAGGCAAAAAAGAATCCGTATCAACTCCAAAAGGAAGACATTTCATCGTGTAGCGAAGCCCGCCAAACTCCTCATAACTGTCCTTGACCCATTCCGACAAACAATTGAATGTAATGTGCTTCGGAGGTGGTGAGGCTGTTTTGTCTGCGGTCTTTACAGAGTCACCCTCAGGAAAGACAAAAAAGTGCGGTCCGTACATCACGTGCTTGTTTTGAAACAACCTCTCCGACGTTTTAGAAATTGGGTGTGTGGGAAACCAAAAGAAATCCCATTCAGGACTTAGAGCCAAAGCACCCGCCTGTCCTTCGGTCGCCACTTGACGATATGGAACTTTTAAAAGAGCGCATCCTTTTGCCATCGATTCCAAATTTCTCACATGGCCCGTTCCGACGCAGACAACCCCTTTGGGTTTTTTCCTTACGTTCTGCGTTTGCGTTCCAGTGCTTGTTTCTTTTGTTTCATTTGCTTCTTTTTCTTTGTATACGTCTTTGGTGTCTCCTTTGGTGTCTCCGTCTTTTTTATTGACAACAAAACCGGACTTTCGAATATACAATGCCTCTCCATAGTTGGCATCTTTCCACACAAACGACTCCACGCGGTCAAAATCTTCTAGAAAATGATCCATTTCCGACAATAATCCACATCCTTGGTACACCGCCGAAGTATTAATTTCGGCATAAATATAACGAATCGTTTTAAGCCGATGTTTCCCAATACCTTTCAATGCATCTAATTCGGCTCCTTGGATATCCAAATTTAGCATATCGAACTCGTCGAAATTGGGGATTAAATCCGGAAGGGTACTCGTTTTCAAATGAATAATGTTCGTTACAACGATATCTGGGTGAGTTGTTTTATGATCTCCGAGTGGTAAATACGACGATGATTGGACATTGTTGGTCACGAAAAATTCTCGGTCTTCACCAGTGCGATGAGATACGAGACCCTGAACTACAGTGTGCGTTGGATATTCTTTTAGTTTGTTTTGCAAATTGGTGAAAAGGGACGGATTAGCCTCCACCCACAAAACTTTTGAAATCTGTAAATCCACATACCAAGGCAATTCTTCCGCTTCGTGAGCACCGACATGTATGATAGCTTTCGCGTTTAGATTGTGTTTACGATACACATCAATCAATTTAAAAGGTATATGTGAAATGGACATTCGGATATATACAATTGCGCGTGTTAATACGGGAGTGCCGATGACAAAAATTCTTTCTTTCTTTTTTTAAGGGCCACAAAAAACTTTTTTGTCTTGGATGTTCGTCTGACTTGTTCGTTTGTTGTTGTGACCACGAAACAGACAAAAGCAACATGCCGATGAACGTGAATGCTGGTCGTTGGGGTTTGATGCGATACTCACGTGGCACGAAGAACGACACCCCGAAGGGAAAGACAATCAAGTGGTCGAAACGCACGTCTGTGCGCAAAGGTTGGGTCACGCGTAAGGCGGACTCAAAATTGGTTGGTTAAGAAACAAACAAACCAACACTGTCCATCTTTTTCCCTGTTGTCTCTTGTCTCTTCTCTTTGTGTTGTCTTTCGTTTGTCTCTTGTTTCAAAGAAAAAAGCTCGTTGTCCTGACATCGCGTATCATATTGCGTCTCATATTGCTGTGTGTTTGTTTGCCTTTCATTAGGAAACGGAGCAAAACAAAACGATGGCTGCCCAAGGCACTCAAGACGTGAAAGGATACGTCAAACCTGACATTGTCTTTACGCACGACCCATGTCCTGATGGTTTCAGTTGTCGCATTCACTTTGAGAATGCATTCAGCACCGAAAAGATTGATTATCGTCCTTGGCGCCATGGTGGACAGCATGATTTCACAAACGTGCAAGACAAGTGCGTGTGGATTGTCGATGCCTGTCCGTCGATGAAAGAATTGACCGACAATTTGGCTCTATGCAAACGTATTCTTTGTATCGATCATCACGACAGCGATGCCACAACCGATATCGAAGCCAAATCTAAGTCCTTGAACAATGTGGTGATGAAATTCGACAGAAGTGGCATTAAATGTGGTTCATTAATGCTTTTTGAGGAGTTGAACCCCGGTAAAGCGATTCCGGCTTGGCAAGTCGCGATAAACAAAGGAGACACAAATTTGATTTACAAAAGAACAAATGAGGAAGAGGCATACCACGCTTTTTTGACCAGCAAAGACGCCATGAGTTCTATACAAGCGTTTCGCAAAGCAACTGAAACCGATATCAAAGAGGCGACATCGAAAGGGTTTGTCCTCATCAAGCCGTATCAGGACGAAGCCAAGCAAGCCGCGCAACACGTTGAAGTCAAGGAAGTGAAATGCGCTGACCGAACGTATCGGGCTGGATACGTTAAAGCATCGTGTGCTCAATCTTTACCTTACATTACGAAAGAAGTCTTTTTGCATCACAAAGATAAACTCGATTTGGTGTGTCTGCAATGGAGTAACGGTGACGTCAAGCAAATCAGTTTGCGATCATTGCCTAACAAACAAGTCAATGTGTCCAAAATTGCTGCATTGTATGGGGGTGGTGGTCACCCTCTGGCATCGGGCGTTCAAAACAAACTCTACTTGGAATAAACTTTTTTGTTTCTCTTTTTTTTTCGGTTTGTTTTGTTTGGTTCCGTTTAAAATCCCGTTTTTGTTTTGTTTTTTGAGAAACACACAACAACAATGCTTGTGCTCATTCTTGTGTGCTGACCAACAGGGTTACACAGAAACAGGGATGGGGGGCATCCAAGTCGATACCTTTACGTATTCCGCGCAAAATCAACGAAAGTCACGTGTGGCATTTGTTGACATTGAAACTGATATCGGAGAAGAGAAACGGCTTCTAGCCAACGAAACGAACGTTTCGTATGTGTACGATATTGACCGCTCAATATCGACACTGGGTCGTTGGCCGCCTTGCTATCCGACGAAACCGAGTTGGGAAGAATTGATGGTGAAGCATCCCATTCCGATGGATCACAATCGGTTCTGGTCAACACTATTCGGCTTTGAAGGATCCTGTGGGCGGGGCACGAAAGGTTGCTGTCACATGGAAGAAACGGAAATCGTCACTCCAGAATTGCGAACACGTTACATTGAAAAGCTTCAACACTTGAAAGCTCAACATTCAGGTGTCGCACATTTAGAAGCGAAAGATTATTCTTCTCATCGCATTTGCTTTGCGATGGTGTACGAACGGTGCAAACAAACAGTGCACATCTCGCGGTTATGCGATCGGTACAACAATGTGCATAACACATTGTCGTGGATACTTTAATTGGGATCACCGATTCGGGTACGATGGGTGGCGATGCAAGGCTCACAAACATGTGCAATCCATTGGCTGGTGGAATACGGCACAAGACGACGAAGAAAAGGAGAAAGAGGATGAAGATGAAAAAAAAACGGCTGAAGCCGACGGACAACAACAACAACAACAGCAACAACAACAAATAGAGAAAAAGGAACAAAAGGAACACACAGTAGAAAAGGATCAAAAAGAGCAAAAAGAAGTCAAAGAGCAAAAAGAAATCCAACCGACACTGAAGCAGGAAACTCATCATACAAAAGAAGCAGGAGAAGTATCTGACAGCGATTCAGAACGCAGTCCAAAACGTAAAGAATCAAAGCCACAACAAGGAAACGAATTCTCGTCAAGTACTGAAGACTTGGATGCCTATTTACGAACGATGGAAAAAGAATTCCGCGCATCACATGCGCTTTCTTTGAAGAAAACGACCGACAATCACCAAAATCAAAAGGAACCCAATGCCACTCCCATTAAGATAAGCAACCCTGCGCCCAGGCCCGCTGTCATAAGACAGGATATAAGCAATCCTGCGCCAGCGTTCGTCCCATGTGTGCTGTCGGATGAAACTCGTGCACGTATTGAATCGGCAAATGTGCCTTTTATGCAATCGGCCGCAAAACAGAATTCGGGCCCACTCATTATTCGGGGGCCCGCAATATCATCAACGACACCAATTTTTTCAACACGCGCGGTGATGAAAACATTACTCATGGAATTGAAGAACAAAATTAAGCAGCTGTACCCATTACAAACCTTCCCAGCAATTCAAAGGGCGGTATTAAGCGACGATTCGAAGGCTCTATTTTTTCTTCATCGTATCGGCCGGAAGGCGTCTTGCGTTCACACGTTGCGACAGTTTTGCAAAGGGATTTTTGATCGCACGTCGGGTTCTCCTCCATTAAGTATCAAATCAACCTGGTGCACACGAGCAGCGTGTCCGTATGATCATGACGATTTTGAAGTTTTGATATTGCATTTGTGTTGGCTATTACAAGTCTTCGAATTGCTCGTCGGTCAACCGGATGACGTTTGTCCGGAATTTTGGCTGGTATCTTCATGTTCAGCCAGACCGAACTGCAAGTGGGAACGACACGTTCGATCCACATATGCGAAAATATATTTTCCGCCGTCACATACGGAACGTATCCCGTTTGGCAAAATGGTAGAAGAAATCGCTCCGAAGATGGCTCAATTGCAAAAAAATGAACAAAAAGATGCCTCGATCTTGAAGGAAAAATTGGACGCTGAAAAAGAAAAAGAACAGAAACGATTGGTGATGTTGCAACAAAAAGCCTCGAATGACGCTTTGGCGAAACAAATAGCGCAGCAAAAGGTTGCCGAGGAACTTCAAAAGAAACGGGCAGCAGCCGAAAAAAGCGCTGCCGAAACCACTGCAACATTTCGAAACGAGTTGCTTCAATTTCGACAAGAAAAAGAAATGATGCGTGTGAAGAATGCATCAACCCCGCCAGGAATCGCAGTTCTGGCTGCTGTGGCTGCTGCAGCTTCTGTCTCAACCAAAGCCGCGGGATCTATTTTACTACAACACGGAGCACAACAACAACAACAACAACAACAACAAACAAGTGCTCCAGCGTCTGCTTCCTCGAAGACAGCATCTGCTTCAGGTGCTTCAGCGTCTGCTTCAGGAAAAAGGGCTTCTTCTTCTTCTTCAGGCGCGCCAGCCAAAACAGCCTCTTCTGGAGCGGCTCCCACAACGTCTTCCCGCCAATATGAACGAATTGTTTACCCACGACGTTCCAGCTCGCGATCATCGTCTCGGGATGCAAAAGAAAAACGCGGACGCAGAGACCACTCGAGATCCAAATCCAAATTCGGTGTTCATGGGTCTCAATCTCGTTCCCGATATCGTTCTCGTTCCCGTTCCCGTTCCCGTTCGCGCTCCCATTCACATTCACGCCATCGTTATGATCCACATTCACGCCGTCGTTCTCGTTCGCGCTCTCGTTCCTCATATTATTCAACATCAGCAAGGTCAAGAAGATCATCAAAATCAAAGTATCGAATTGAATCTCGTTCGCGATCTCGTTCATCATCATATTCATATCGAGAACAACGTTCGCGAAAAGAAACAGTCGGTGGCAAACGGATTCGTCCTCGCTCAGTTTCGCGTGGTCGCTCAAAGTCCGTTTCACCTTGTTATAAAAAAGCAAAACGAGATCAAGAAGAAGAAATCTCCGTTGCTCCAGCGGCCCCTACGAAACAGAATCCGGAACAAGCACCAGTTGCCGTTGAAAAAAACCCGCTGGTAAATCCTCAGCACCAAGAACAACAACATTCGTCTGGCTTTCTGGAACGTCCGCCAGGGTTATCGTTGCCTTCAATCGGAAGCGATGATTCACTTTTGGAAAAAAAAGTGTCCGCTCTTCTGGAACAAAGACTGGCGGAATTACTCGCTAAAAACATGATTGCATTACCTCAACAACCTCAACAACAACCACAACAACAACAAAAAGCCGTTGCTTCGTATCAGCAGCTTAAACAACCACTGTTGTTACAAACGCCAGCCGCACAACATCCTTTCCAGGTCCATCAACTTGCGCAACCGCTACAGCTTATGCGTGTGCTCTATCCTGCACAGCCTGCGCCCTCACCTGTTCCACCCCAACATCGTTCATAATCTGTATCTGTTTTTTCTTTTTTTTTGCATCTGTTGCGCAAATCAAAAAAACTTTTTTCATAACCCGATGTACACCGCTGTTCCTTCAGAACCTGAAGCTTTGCGTCCCAAACACGAAATCAAGACAAGCACAGATGTAAAACGAGCAAGTGCGACACCGAACACAATCCATCCAACAAGCGACGATCTCCTCCTGTCTAAGACACAAGCCAAAATTGATGAAGTAACAGAGACGACGCGAATCAATCTCAATGCACTCGTTGAACGCCAGGACAAGATTGATGTATTGGAGATAAAGAGTGCGCGTTTAAACGAGGTGAGTGCGTCATTTTACAAAAAATCGCGTCAAATGAAATGCAAAGCCTGTTGGCAATCCTACAAGCCCGTCTTGATCGGTTTCCTTGTACTCGTTATCATTGCCATTCTACTTTATTTTGCCATCAAAGGGTCTTCGTAATCTTGTTGTTGTTTTTCTTTTTGTAAAGAACCCGATGATTCTTCTTCCCTCACATACAGCAGTTTGGGGGTTGTTGCATACGAATACGCGCCCATACCGAGTAACAGTGCTGCAATAACAATGAGACACACCCACACAATCCAATACGAACCCGTGGAATCCTTACCGGAAAAGCAAAATTGAAACCCTTGTTTATTTTTTTGTTTTTGACAGTTTGTTTCCTCCCTTGCGACGTTGGGTAAGTTGGAAAACAAGACAGCATTTTGTTTTTGTTCAGCGGGAATTGGTTCAATGATTGAGTCTTTTTCTTTGTCTGCATGTGGAGCGTCTACATCGTTGAATTCATCTTCAAAAACGTGTTCGTTTTCTTTCCTTGCTTGATCACTCAACACAATGATCTCTGGAAATTTGTCCTCTGGAAGAGGTTTCTCTTTCATATTCGCAGCGGGTTCAGAATTCGGCTTGTCTTCACGATCCGGCTTGGCTTCGGAATTTGTAAATCGCTCTTCTTCGTAATGATGTTGATCAGAATCATTAATTTCTTTCGATGTACGCGAGGCCAATGAGGCCAACACCGATCGTTCTTGCTTTCGTTGTCGTTTTTGTTCTCTTAACACGTCCGATACAGCGATAAGTGGCGGTTTGTTTATACGCGGTTTGTTGTCTTGGATGTCTCCTTGCTTCTCACTGTCTTCTTTTTCCACGATATCGACTGTTTTCGATGATTGTGAGCTTAATTCGTTCTCTTGTCTGCGTTTGTATTCGGTCACGAACTTATCAAGTTCTTTCAGCCATGTGTGTTGTAATTCTTCGACTGTTGAAATGGGAGGTAATGAGAACTTGTTTGCATGTGCTGAACGAAGCTCGAGTAGAGTTTCCAAAAACGAAGTTTTCGTTAAACACCAAGCAGTTCCTCGTTTGTCCAAAATCGGTGTGCATAATTCCGGTATAAACGCAGTTGGAATTAATCTTGGCAATACTCGGAAAAAGAATCGAACATCATCGAAAAAACCACTGTCCATTGGGTGCGTTGGATAGCTAAATCCCATGATTGTTAACACAAACCACGCATTCTGCACCCATTCAGCGTTAAAATCAGGTTTTACTTCACACAACTCTCGTTCTTGGCGCTTGACACGTCGTGCGACTCGTTTTCTAACGTCCACTGTCCATTCAAAATAGTTTGTTGGCCATCTTTGCAATTCTGGATTAAAGTCTGTATGTAATTCTTTTAGAAAATGATTTGTGCAGTCGCCACATGGCAATAAACGCGCAAATGCTCTGCAAAATTCAGCGATACCTTGTAGCCTCATAAAGGAAGGTGTCTCCGCGAGTTTTATATCAAGACATATCATGGCATAGTGAAAAAATGCCCAAAACCTGGCGCCCCAAAACAGCGGTGGGATACCCATGTTAATTTTTTTCCCTTTTGCAATAAAAAACCCGAGTTTATATTTTTTTTGAATTTTCTCATTTTTTCTCGAACGCTTACGGGGCTGTCTGTCGTGAATCAAGAAGCTTTACTTTTACAAAAAAAAAATCCCACAGAGAGTGTATGATATACATATGAATAAAGCGAACGATTTTTATGTTGCCGGACTTCAATTTGGTATTGCCTCCGATGAACAGACTGAAGCGGCATCCGTGGCCGAATGTTCTCACTCAACCACATCAGATCGTTTTCATACTAACGGTACCATTCATGACGGCGCACTAGGAGTCACGAATCGTTCTACTGCATGCAAAACGTGTCATTCTTCATTGAATGACTGTCCTGGCCATCCTGGCCTGACCGATTTGTGGAGACCGGTTCCCAACCCCTTCTTTGCAGATTGTCATTTGGCCATTGCAAAAGTGTTGTGTTTTACGTGCGGTCAATTGATTCTCTGTCCTGATGCACAAACAAAAGCTGAAATTTTAAAATTACCAAAACACAAACGCCTTGCGGAAATTGCCAGGAGATCCAAAGGAATTCCATATTGCGGCTCTTACCAACAACGAACACAAATTGAGGCAGAGAAAAAAGCTGGAACGAAACAACAAGAACAAAAAGAAGAAAAAACGCGCGACACCATTCATGATGACAACGAAGACGATGAAAACGAAGAAAAAGAAGAAACGGAAGAAAAGGAAGAGAAAGACGACAAAGGAGATGAAGACGAAGACGATGATGTGCTTGTACCAACGGCTGATGAAGATGACGAAAATCAAGATCTCGATGTACTGTCTCAGGGATCCGGCAGCGATCATGATTTGAGTGATGATCTCACGGATGTAGAGGATCCCGATGACGGGGATGGAAAACCAAAAAAGAAGAAAAAAAAGAAGAAAATCACTACAAAAGCTAAAACACCCAAGACAAAAGGTCAAAAACGCAAGGCGACCGGGGCACTTCGAAATCCACACCCCAAAAAACGCCATCTGCGACGATTTGAAGGAGAGTTTGATGTCACGAAATTGTTAAGTCAAGGATGCGGTGCACCGACCGTAGAATATACACGGAAAGACGGATTGTCTTTGCATGCCAAGTACAAAATTATCTGGAAAGGTTCCATCAGTAAAAAAAACTGGCCAATCCACACACAATGGAAAATGTACAATGTATTACAAACGGTTTCGCCGGAGACACAAGAATTGCTGGGATACGATTGGAAATTGTCAGCAATTCGTGGTTTAATGAATACAAAAGTACATATTCCTCCTTCGGCTATTCGCCGAAAAAAAGACGAAGGAGGCAGCAAATCGAACAATGATAACAATTCGTCGAACACGTCATGTCATGCATCGGACGACAATACAGCGGAACTGAAAGAATTTACTTCCAAAATCAAAAAACATCTCACACGAACGATTGAAGAAGGGATTCGAACACAAGAACAGTACCCGGAAGAACTAACATCATATTCGTGGGTATTCCCCGCAACCGGAAAAACGCTCGACTGTGACTGTTCTGAACCAATTGATGAAAAAAAAGAATCCAAAAAAGAACAGAAAAAACAATACAATCCTGCTTATTGTATATGTTTGCAGCGTGCGTTATTGGACAACACATTAACCATCGACGATTTGCAATTACATGGCAAACCACCCTACACAATGGATCACTACGTGTCCATGCATTCAGAACTGACAAAATTGTCAATGCAAAGTCAAACTCAAAGCCAAAGCCCATCAACAACAACAACAACAACAACACATCATGAACAAAAAGATGACTCCAAAAAATTACGCCGCACTTCCACAAAAACGTTGAAAACATTGGCAACGGATGCCGAAAATGCATACATCACCTATATTGTCGGGGAAATTAATAAAAAAGGTGCAGGTCGGAGGGCACAAAAAACAGCTCAGACATCATGGATGGCGGGTGCGAGTCAACAAAATGCCGCCCAAAAAAAAGAGCGATGCTGGTGCGGCCGCCTCATTGGAAAACGTGGCCGCATACGCGGTACGATGTATGGAAAGCGATGTAATAAAACCGCACGCACGGTTGCATCCGGTTCGGTTTATCTGTCTTTAAAACAAATTGGTATTCCACCACAAATTGCGAGACAACTGACAGTACATCAGGTGGTGCAAGAATACAATTTGGCAATGATTGTGGATCAAATTCGTCTCCGTGAAGTCGAATTTGAAAAAACCACTCAAGGTGATTTGTACAACATGAATTTGAAAAATCGAGACCGCTACGTACCGTCCTTATCATCCACATGCGAACGACACATGCAAAACATGGATTGGGTCATTTATAATCGACAACCGAGTTTGCACAAACCATCGATTCAGGGTTCTCATGCAAAATTATTGCGTAAAGTCCGTTACATTATGGATCGCCGTACCTTTGCATCCAATCAATCCATGACAACAGGATTTAATTTAGATTACGACGGAGATGAATTAAATGTTCATTTACCAGAAGATGTCATGTCGTCAACAGAAAGCAAGTACGTCATGAGTGCCCCACAACAAATTCGTCACCAACAGGGCGACTGCGTAATTATTGGATTGGTGCAAAATTCCAGAGTGGCATTGATGAGACTGACGCATCCTCTCACAATGTTCACAAAAGATGAATTTTACCAACTTTTGTGCCAGTTTGGAGAACAGGATTATCCACCATATGAAAAAGCGATGAGCACCGTGTTACAGCCAGATTTACCATTTGATAAATATTCTGGAAAATTATTGATATCAACGTTGTTGCCGGAACGGGTCAATTATGCACCTCAAAATCGTAAAAAGAAGTACCCACCCGCTGTGATTGTCAATTCAGTTTTAACTTCAGGAATATTATCTGGTGAAGACGTAGCGCCTGGAGTGTCTGGAAATTTAGTGCATGTGATGGTGCAAGACGTAGGACAGGATCTGACCGCCACGTTCTTATCTGGCATACAACGCGTTTTAAATTATTATATTATGAAAGTTGGGCAGAGTATGTCGATGCACGATTATATGATGAGCGCTGAAACCGAACGACAATGTAAGGAAAATTTATTAAAAGCATTTGATGAAATTGAAAAATTCACGGGCAATTATGACATGCGTCGGCCCAACGTGGAAGAGAAAACGATTCAAGAATTACTGGAATTGGCAAAAAAACGTAATACTGATTTGTATACAAAAGATTTAGAATCACGATTATGGCCACAGTATGGAATACGAAATGGAATCACTGATTTGACAGAATCATCATCAAAAGGCAAACCCGCATTTGCACTCAGTTTGGGATGTGTGGTCGGACAACAAATGCCACAAAACGGACGCGTGGTGGCGAACGTTGCCCACTTTCATCGAACATTTGATGACCCCGAGGCGCACGGATTTGTGTCGCAATGCTATGCCGAAGGTGTGTCGCCATGGTCTTACTTTGCGTCTGCTATTTCAGGTCGTGAGTCGATTGTGAACATTCACGCGAGCGTACCGACGGTTGGATATTTTCAAAACCGACTAGGGCGTTCCTTGGCCGATTTCTACGCTCGTCACGACGGAACGATTCGCGATTCGTCAGGCAATATCGTTCAATTCCGTTATGGCGGGGACGCCATGGATGCCACTAATATGGAATCCAATCCCGTTCGATTTCTCACTCCATATGAATATGCATCGGAAGATTTGCGAACGATTCGGTCCCTTTTGCTGGAAACCCGTCGTCTCTTATACAAGACGTCACGTTTTATGCCAGACAAATTTCTGGGCCCCATGAATACCGAGCGTATTTTATTAACAGCATCACGACTTGAGAGAACTGATGAGAGACAAAAGGAACCGTGCCTCACGAGTGAGGAAGCAAGTCGTTATGTCGCGGAATGGTTTACGCAAATGGAACACGGTCGTTTGTTAATCACGGATCGCAAGCATTTTCAATACAATTTACTGCTTGACGTTCTCTTAAAAGATGCATTAAGTGCGTGGTGCATATGTGATCGTTTTAAATTGACGAAAACGCAGCTAGATTATGCATTGAATCAGTTTCAAATGCATCTCGCACGAGCACGCATCACACCGGGAGAAGCGGTTGGCCCGATTGCGAGTCAGTCGATGGGCGAACCTGCCACACAAATGACCTTAAACGTGTTCCATACGTCTGGAGGCGCCAATACCATTGCACAACCCATCACACAAATGAACAACGTAGTGAATGCGGGAAAAAAACCTTCAAATGCCGCAATGTATGTATTTTTGAAACCAGAATGGACGCATACCTGGCTTCCGGGAGAACAGGGAGATCCACAAAAAGAAAAATTTGCGAAAATCGTGGCCGAATCGCTGGTCGAACGCAATCTGTTCTGGTTTTTATCAGATGCCATCGTGTGCAATCCCAAGCAGTTTTCAAAACGTGATGCCGAGTGGACAACACAAACCTTTGAACGGCTTGACAAAACATCGCAGCGCCTGTTTGAAAAATATCCTTGCATGCGTGTAGAATTTCAATCGTGGAAGTGCAAAGCCTCTCGATTGTCTATGCTTGAAATTGCATGCAAAATCATGGACCTGTCGAAACGTAAATTTTTGATGATGCATGATAATGAGTCTGTTTTGTATATTACATACGACGAAGAGCGGGATCATAGCAATATAGACCATATCAGTACATGTCTAGAATCCGATGTTAAGGATGTACTCAAAGAAACCATGATACGAGGTCTGCCTTCTATTCTCAGCGCATCGGTTATTAAATTTCCAAGCAAATCCAAAATGAATATTCTCCAAGACACAAATGACAAAGACAAACGCTCTCTTCTTCAAATCCAAGAGACATTCGAGTGGGCGATTGTCACACAAGGGGCGAACTTTTCTGGCCTCTTAACAGTTCCTGCCGTGGACTTCCCGCGTTGTGAGTGTACTCACATGCATCATGTTTACAAACTGATGGGGATTCAATCACTCAACAATTGGTTGTTACGAACCATGGAAGAACTGGTGCGAAGTTGCGATTCCAAAGTTGATATACGGCATCCTCAATTGATTGCTGATGTCATGACAAGACCCGGAACAATTACGCCCATGACACGGAATGGGCTTTTAAATAGCACCAACTCACCTTGTCGGTTGCTGTTCGAAAATGTCTTGGAAAACATCAAAATGTTTGCGGCCTATTCTGCACGAGACAATTTACAAGGCGTTCCCGAGTGCATTTTGATGGGCAATCTGGCACCTGTTGGAACTGGTTTTTCCTCTGGAGTGTTTTTTGCTTCGGACAAGTGTGACCAAAAGCAAGTTTATGCAGTGCAGCCGTACGCACGACAAGTTCCATGTCAGGCACCATCATTTCGCTTCTTTCAACAGTGGGTGCCCATGAATCGAGAAGGAAAATATTACAAAATGGAATATGGTGCGCTTGTCGTCAGTCGATTACCACAACGAGGCGAAGAGGTGAAAGAAAATAGTGTTCAGTCTAAACAACCGACACCAACATTGAGAACAACAAAGCACGTGCGATACGATCAGAACGCTGTTCCGTACGTCATGCAATTGTTACAGAACAGAACGACGACCAGTCAAAAAGTTCGTTCGAAGACGGAATGGAATGCATGGAAACCATGGTCCATGTCGATTATGATTCAAGTTCAAGAACAAGGAAAACTTTTGATCACACGTTGTTAATGTGTCTTTCTTGTATTCAAAGACCCACGCTTTGTTTTTGTTTTTGTTGATTTAGGCAGCGCCGTCTTCTTCTTTTGTTCTTTTTTGCGATGTCCGACGCCATTTTCGAACAACACCATCTTTCGTTTACTTCCACATTTTGCAGAGGTTGACACATTTCGAATGTCGTTCATGTAGGTGGTCAAACGTTCTTTGGCATCATCCGTGGTGGCGATAAAACCGCATGATTTACGAAATGCATATCCTGCATTTTGCAATTGGGATTGAAGAATGTTCTCATGAATTAATGCACGGTGCTCATAAAAATCGTCCTTACGACTGAAAACAACACCACATTCTTTGCACGTGCCAAATAGAGCCATTTCATGAACTCGAGAATGGGCACGTTGATGGCAAGTATCATCCAGAAACAAGTGACACACGTCGCATTGGCGCAAAAATGTAGCCTCTTTCAGTTTTTTGGGACTTGGTTGTTTATCATCATCTACGGCATCTTCTTTGTGCGGTTGGTCCTGTTTCCAATTCAGAGCGGCAGAAACTGCTGCAGGATAAGAATGGACTTCTTTCTCATCTGCCGTCTTTGCAGCAGCAGGGACAGCAAGGACTTCCGGTGAGGCCAAGGCAACAGTATGAACTTGCGTACTGTGGATGTCTGCCGCAGTGGCCACTTCTGCTGATGCATAAGTAGCAGCAGGGACTTCTGCTGATGCATAAGTAGCAGCAGGGACTTCTGCTGATGCACAAGCAGCAGCAGGGACTTCTGCTGATGCACAAGCAGCAGCAGGGACTTCTGCTGATGCACAAGCAGCAGCAGGGACTTCTGCTGATGCACAAGCAGCAGCAGGGACTTCTGCTGATGCATAAGCAGCAGCAGGGACTTCTGGTGTGGCAAAAGCAGGCATTTCGGGTGTTGCGAAAGCCTTTGCTGCATGATGAACTGGTGTCGGCTGGAACACGTCAGGCATGGTGACTGACGGTGCTTGTTTTTGTTGTTCTTTTTGTTCTTGTTGTTGTGCTTGTTGTTGTTGTACTTTTTGTTCTTGTTGTTGTTTTAGTTGTCGCGAACGCCGATCGATAATCGGATAATACCGCGGACTTCCATTGTAAAAAAAATTGACACGAATTGTCGATGCTTTGTCTTGTAACCGAGAAAAAACGTACCGGTATTCTTTCCCATCATCATTGTCTCGTTCGCGTAACAGATCCCAACACAACGACTGGCATGATGAAGCGGCTTCACGCAGTTTGTCAATGTCCAAATTGGGGTCGTCGAGTTGGTAATCCAACAAACTGCACAAACGAAGGTATCGCCTGTACTGCCACGCACATTCCGTCTTGTACATGTCCGCCTTTACGGACATGTATTCGAATGTCGCAAAAAAGATGCGCCGAAAGTTCTTGTGCGGCCATTCATCATATGCAGCACAGTGGAAATAACGCGCCATGGACAAATAGTCATACCGAACGGCACTCTTATTTTGATAATCACGTAGCTCATCGTAGAGCAACAACAAGAGTGTGCCAGTGAAATGATCCATAAAATGATGGTTGAGAAACCCAGGCGTTCCCAAAAGCGGCGCGTGAAATTCTTGCAGTGTCCAATGCTTAAGCTGCTCACGTGATGCACCGGTGATGGAATAAGTAGGAACTGGTAGAAGCTCGGCGTTTAAGATGTTGCGACACACCAAAAACTTGGAACCCATTTCCAAATCAGCACTGATCGTCAAATGTTGCGGATAGGGCGTTCGTTTTCCATCGATTCTGCAAAAACGGTGTAGCTCGTTTTGATTGATGCGAACTTGAAACCACACGCTTTGATCTCCTAAATTGAGCAGTACATAGTGTCCATTGAAGACTCCGACAATAATGGCTTTGTCGTTCAGAATGCTGAATCTCCCCGAGTTGGTCGGTTGTGTTTGATCGGCAGAAGCAGAACCAAAAGCGGCTGCCATCGTTGCTGAGAGACGGAATGTGTTTTCACACCGACAACAGGTTAGTCATTTGTGTGGTTTGTACAGGACAGACAGAGAAACAAGAAAGCAAAAAGCAAAAACAAAAACGCATCTTTTCGGACCCTTTAAAAAGTCACTAAAATTTTTTGTCAATAAGCAATTTTTGAGCAAGTACTCTTTAGGAAACAAGAGAAGACGAATTTAAAAAAAAAAAAGCATGTATGGGACAACGAAGGAACAACACATGCACTCTCAATCCGACTTGGACAATTCTCAAACCAAACAAAATATCGAAGGCGTTTCTCATCCACGTGAATTGAAAACGCATGTCGCCAGTGGGCAAGGAGTGCTGCCGGCAGCTTCTTCTTCTTCTCCTTCTTCATCTCCTTCTTCCCCCTTTCCACAATTTGATTTAACAGCAATGCGTGAAAAAATCAAAAAATCAGAGGATATTGGGAACGTTGCAAAATTTATGCTTTTGGGAACAGTTTTGGGTGCCGTTTACGGTTGGACAAAACGGACTATTGATCTTAAGAATGATGATATTATTTTAGAACCCAAAGCACATTATTTTGGAGTTGAACCATTACTCTCGAAATATTTCGAAGAACTCTCTGGATATCGATTCGCGAATGAAACAGCATACAGTGAAGCCCTTCGAAAAGCTGATGCCGTTCTACGTATTGAATCTCAGATTGTGTCAACAAAACAAGCAAAAGAAATTGATCTTACGTTGGCACAGATGAATTATAAGTGTGCGCGGCAACAACTTCACAATTTAGAAATGTCTATAAACAACGGTAAAGATAGGGTGTTGGTGATGAAGTTAAAAGAAAACATTCAATATTTGCTTCAACAACGGTTGACGAGCATCACACGGTTGACCGCGCCGACTCGGTCACTCTATTCTTTCGACGGAAATTAATTGTCTTTTGTATTATTATTGGGTTTTGCAAGTTGAAATTTAAACTCCGCTTGTTTGCTTTCTTTTTCTTCTTTTTCTTCCTTTTCTTTCTTTTCTTTCTTTTGTTCTTCGTTTACCCACGGGTTTACCCCCGATATGCTAACTCCGTCAAGTTGATATACATCTTCAATGGTGGCTTCAATATGAGCTTGCAATTCTCGCTTTCGCGCTTCGATGGCTTCTCCCTCAATGCTTTGTGTCTCCATGTAAAGATTTTTCAAGTCTAAAAACAACTCATATTTCTCCGGTGTAAGGCTAACATGCGCCGGAAACAATCGTTTGATTTCTGGTAATGGCTTGCGTTGGTGATGTTTAGCATTCTCTAATTCTTCTAAAATATCAGAATAGTCCTGGTCGTCCGCACAATCCGCAAAACGTTCGGTTTTATCGAAACAGTCATCAACTGAAGCATACTCATTTCTGAACTTGGTTTTTTTTTTTTGATGTGCTTGTTGTTTGGAATCGGTCGACGCCGTGTTTGTTCTTTTTTTGCTTTTTATCAACACTTGCTTGTGTTCTTTTGCATCCGTATCCACCGAATTGCTTTTTTTTCTGTATGGTCGTTTAACGTCTTTGTTTTCGTTTTGTTTCTGCTGACGTAAGTCACCACGCCGCTTCGCTGGCATGTTTTTTTGTTTTGTTTCTCCTTGTTTATTTAATTAATTTTTTTCGGAAACAAGAAGGAAAAAAAAATGAAGCTAAAACGACTACGGAGTCCCGTACGATGCGACGAGTGCCTTTTTAAAAGACTATTGGACAATACTACATCAGATGATGACAAAGATGATGAAATGTCGGAAACAACACGTTACAAACGACCACGGCAGCAAGTGAGAGAAACTAAAGAAGAAAAAGAAAAAGAAAAAGAAAAAGAAGACGCTTCTTCTTCTGATATCACAACAACGACAACGACGACAATTAAAACTGTTCCTGAAAAACAACCTCAAACTCCCAAAGCACAAATTCTTCTTCTCATCGAGGAGTGCCTTTCTGATGAGTATTCATGGTGTCAAAATTATCTTTTGGAAACATCATTGTGTTTGTGTGACGATGACACCTTCGATGAAAGTAGTTGGTTTCGAGAGCGTCGCGACAAACGACTTTGTGGAGATGTTAAAAGATGTCTTTCAGAACGATTGGAGCTTGATGAACATCACTGGAACGAATTTTATCGATTAGGATGCTACCCCGTGATCAGTGGCTCAACAGTCATGGGTGTTGCTCGAAACGGTACATTATTTCCTGAATCTGACATTGATGTCTTTGTAGCACAAAGGCGTTTGAAAGCCATCATTGATGTTTCCGTTTGTGATTTTCAAACTTTAACCGCACATTTGGAGTCGCTTCAGAACAACCGAATAAAGCATCACAAAGAAGTGTCAAAAGCAATTTTGAAAACTCTTGGAGTCTCAGGCCCTGTAAGTAAAACCGATTGTGGGTACTCATTTCAGCACAGCGACAATTACTACGATGGAAAAGCATGGGTGTATTCTTCCCTTTCGAAAAATTCACGAACCAAAATTAATATCGTTTTTGCAGAAGTGTTGGAAAACGAAGACGTGGACCGGATGCAAATACATCATTGGATTGAAAACAATTTTGATACTCTCATTACGTCCGCATCGTTCGATGGCGAGAGAATTCGTATTTTAACTCCGCGTGTCGAATTAGCTAATTATCGTTCTGTGTATCGATTTCAATCAAAAATGGATACTTCCAATGCAGAACGTATGAATCATTGTTTATCACGAATTCTGAAATATATAAAGCGTAATGTGACATTCCCTGCTTTGACAGCTGTGGATGGGCCTCTGGCCGCGCTTTTGCACAAATGCTTTTTACAAGGGCAAATAGTTATAACGTACGATCAGAGAACTCGAACAACACAGAAAAAAAAGGAACATCATCCTATTGCATTTGAATGTTGGCAACGCTTGTCTCCTAAAATTGGCGTGTAATCAAACGTGGTTGTTTGTTCTTAACAACAAAACCTCCGCTTTGTGGTAGATCTCCCCATGTGTCGTCATTGTCGTTCGGATCGTCCTGCATCGCATCCCATTCACGGTTCAATTCTTGTTGAGTTGGTTCTGGTCGTGGTTGTCTTGGGGCAACATGAGCAGCGTGAGAAGCAGAAGCCGATGCTGGTGCTTCAAATGGATTTGGTCTTACGGCTGCATTCACCACACCCAACGGATTTAAAAGTGATAAGCGAATCGCTCGATTCAATGCTTCTTCCTCTTGACGTTCACGTTCACGTTGCCGGTTTTGGGCGTACATCTGATACACTGCGACTTGTTGTCGACGGTCGGCATCATCATAATGAACAGCATCATCATTATTCGTCACTCGGAAAGCGAAACCCTCTTTTTGATCCAAATCGTTTGCCAGTTCGCGTGCTGCTTTTTGATCTTCTTCTGCACGTTTTTGATCGGATAAAGCTGAATTATTCAAGAACGCTTTCCATTCGGGTCTGTTTTCTAAACCACGTTGTTTAAATGTTTGAATAATGTATTGGACATCCTCCTTGGTCAGATTTCCGTCTCGTAGCGGTAAAGGAATGAATCCGTTTCGCTCGAGCGTCAGTTTATTGGAGTAAATGTATTGTAGCAGAGTAAGGATATTATCACAAACCAGTTCATAGGTTCCTTTGTCCTTATTGTATCGCCTCATCCGCAGTTGTAAGGATTCTTCTGGCGGCTCTTTGTGGTTCAATTCAATTAAATCGAACGTTTTTGGACACTTTTCATGTTTCCATTGCGGAATCTTGTAGATTTTATCAAACACTGTTTTATCAAACGAATCCTTTACAAACGGTACACCACTTGCTCTTTGTTGCTCTTTGATAAGTTCCGAGACTGTCACGTTGTTGGATTTTGCTTGATTATATCGTTTTTTGAGATCGTCTACCTGAGGTTCGGTAAGTTCTTTGACGTACTTTGCTTTAAGAAGAAGGTCTGCATATTGTAATCCATTTCCGAGATGCGGATCTTCAATCAATTGATCTTCTAATTCGCCGGTATAAATATCTCGTTTCGACTCAGAATTTTTTACGTCCTTTTCGTCCTTGCCATTTGCGTTAAATCGACTCATTTTTTTCTACAACCTAAAGAGAGAAAAGAGAAACGGGAGATACTTAATTTTTACGAGCGGTCGCAACAATAGGATGAACATCCAAAAGGACAAAACAAACACCCGGCACAAATAGCGACAATAGATGTGATAAACCAATTTTTATGTGATGTCCACAACACTCCGAAATGGTTGTGGTACACAATGAGTAAAATAATTAATATCGTTCCGCATGCCGTAATGAGCAGTGCCAAATATTCCATGGCGATACAAAGACTTCGTGTTTTCTTGATACCCAAAATATAGATTTCTAACAACAAGATACAAAACAATACCAACCAATCTTCAAACCAGGTGGCTCCTCCCAAAACTGTTTCGAACCGCTTATCCATGTCATTGGACAAATTCCAGAACAACATGGAGCAAAACAATGCACCCATGCCAACTCCAATAACTCGAATGCTGCTCGCAAAACATTCAAAATTCTGATTGTTTTGTTGAATCACAACATGCGAGATTTGTGCTTCTAAATCAAAGTTTTCTTTCACATCGTCATCTTGATCCGATTCGTAAACTTGATGATCAGAGTTGGTCACCGTCGTGTCCATGTTTGCGGATACCGCTTTTTTTTTAAAAGATGGTATTTAAAAAAAAAAGAGGAGAACAAAAACTCCTTTATGGCAACCGATGCAGTGTTGTTCATCGCTGGTCTGCGCGATTCCAGTAACATTCGCTTTCTATACCGCTTACATAAAATCGATTCCTCATACCGCTATATCGTATTGGAAAATCAAAAAGTACAGGGAATCGTATTCTGCTGTCAACTTTTTTATTCTGCTTGCTTACAACCACTATTAGATTGGTGTTGGGCACCACTTCATTGGTGGTGGAATGGAATATTAAACCTGTACATCAGTTGCGTGTTTGAAATCGTTTTGTTTTTGTTCGTCGGATGGAAAGCCCTGCATGTCAATCAAAAATTTGCAAAATTGACAACGTATCAAAAGACAAAGACAAAGACAAACACAAAGAGCAAGACAAACCAGATCGTACAGGAAAGAACACTATCGAATTTGCATTCACAAGATACTTTTGAACGAATTGGCTTACTTTGGAATTCAATGGTCCTTTCCGTCAGTATGGCAATGTTCGAATTGATAAAAATGTTTATGTACGGGCTCTTTACGCGCATGTGTCTTTTACTGTCTGGACGTCATTGGATGTTGCAAATCATTGGTATTAGCTGTATCAGTTTTCTACAAACCATTCAAATTTTTGATCAAGGTTTTGCATCCCTACCGACGGTGATTCTATCTCGATTGTATGATCATTACAAATGGTATTTCATTGGTTTCGGGATGTGGATTGCCATGTTTTTTTTTTGGATTCCAATACCGTTTCATTTCAAGGTGATTCTACTCTATGCCACCTATCCATGGCATCTTGCGCTTGCACTCAATGCGTCGATTAAACCTGATGTTAGTCATTTATCGAGCATGAAGAAGCAGAAACGTCCATTTGGGATCGAAACCTTTCTTCAATCCTCGTACGCATGTTTTAATCGATTCAGCCATCTATTACAAGAATACAAGATTATAGCATGGACGTCAAAACTGTTTGGTTTTAACGCATATTATTGGAAACCCATTTTGTATTCATGTGCACTCGCAACGTTAGCCAGTGGATTGGTCCGTTTATTACTTCTCATTGGATCCTTTGTTGTTGTTGTAAACAAACGATGAGGCAAGTGTCTTTTCAATTTTCGGTTTTGTTTCTGTTTTTGAAACACATACAAAACATGACAAGGTTTACAAAATTTTTGTCTTGAAACAGGAAAATTTGCAAACGGTACCCCATCCGCCAATCCCGCTTGCTGCAACCAGCACGTCGACAATTGAAAAAGACGATTTTCTTGTTCTTGTTGTTGTTGTTGTTGTGAGTGACTAAAGTTGTGGTGATGAAGAGAAGAAAGAAAACTGTCAGAGTTTAGTGTAGTATGTGTATCAATCCATGCGTCTTCTTTTTGTAAATATAATAGCACGGTATGAAACAAAATTGGTTGTCTAAAATGATCAACATACCAATTCTGTAGGTCTTTGGCTCTTTGGTGAACACAATGAATCAGCCGCATTTAACTTTTTTACAAACTATTATGAAAAACATGAAGAAAAAAAGATAAAGGATTATTGATTGTGCAAGGTAAAGGTTCGTAAATAACATTTGCAACAGTGTAGAATCGTCTCTAGTTTTTGCGGAAGTTGATGAGTACTACATTTTTTCCAACGATGAAGAATGCCATTGATGGTGGGGCGGTCTTGATTGTCGTCCGTCGCATCCCTCGTCATCTGTTCTTTTTCATCCTTCTCCTCTTGTTTTTGTTCTTCCTTCACCTTTTTTGCCATCCACTTGCACATGCACGTGATGCACAAACATTTCGGGCATTTTGGATGCGTTTTTAAATGTTGTCGAATATTACACACTTGCTTATTGCACAAACGACATAACGGATGAGATAAAATATGTTGATCACAAGATCGGCATCTCGGATGAGCTTCTTCAAGATGATCATTCATCTTCATCGAACAGATGATTACAAAACAAACCGTGCACACTTCTGTGTGTTCTGAAGGTTGTTTATTACAGGACGTGCATGGTGGGTGAGCTGTGCGAATATGCAATGCAAGATCGCAAGGTTTGTCCATGCAGTAGGGACACTGTTGATCGTGCTTGTGATGAATGGACTTGATCTTTTTTCCACATTTTCGACAGATCGGATGTTCGGAGCGAATATGAGACAAAATGGAATGCTTGTCATTTGCAAGCACTGCGTGACAATGAAAACAGATGGAAGAAGAAGAAGCAGAAGCATCTTTTTCTACATCGGGATAACCATACGGTTGGTTGACACGAGGTTTTTGCCTTGTTCGTCGGATCATGACAAGAAAAGTTTGAGTTGTGCTAAACGAAAAGAAAAGAAAAAGAAAAAAGAGATTAATTAAGACAGAATACCACATGTACAACGCTGCAAATTCGCACATTCACAATATGGAAGCATTTGAAGATTTGCTTTCCGGTTTTGCAAAATGAATTTGTATTGAGATCGCGGAGATACCAAAAGAGATCGTATATTTAATGGTATGGCGAACACACTGCCTTTGTGACCATTTTGCAGTGGAATCACAAAAGTCGTTGCAAAACGTGCGGTTCTTGTGTATTTCAAATCACTCTGAAGATTGTTGCTTAAGAAACCCCATTCTCGTGCGCAATCTTCATGAACGTAAACACCTCTTAACGAATAAAATCCGAAACAACATTTTGTTTGGAACGGAATTACGGGATGGTGTTCGATTAACAAATACGCGGGATTTGAGTTGAGTTGAGCATCGCAAACAACACACATTTTCATTCGAGTGGAGTGGTAATTTCGATTAATGCTCAAAGTGTGGATGGGATACGGCCTCAAAACACGATTCTCTCCATTTTCACATTCCTTTTCATTGCATTGACATTGAAACAAAGGAAACGATCGTCTTACAAAACGTTCGTATGCTTCGTTCATGTTCCAGGGTGAAAGCATACAACAGTAATCACGAATTAATGAACACAAGACTGCTGCAAATCTGGCTGTTTCATGCACAGCGTGACCGGTGGCAATATAACGATTTTTGTAAAATGTGATATCGCGCAGACGTATGTCTTCGGTTCGCTTTTGGTAAGCTATATACTTCAATAGTTGTCTTTCGTCTGGGAAATGAAAATTTTTGCAATCACCTGCTTTGTAGAATTGTTCACAATCGATCTTGTTTTTACATGGTGTTGCAGCGTGCAGCAGACACGCCAATTTGGAGCTAGCCCAAGCACGAATCCGACAAGCAGCCTCAAGTTGCTCGTTCAACGATTGGAGATTTTTTATATCTTTGGTATCGTCCAACAAAGCGTCCTGGGAAATGAACTTTAATAATTTCCATGTCTTATCAATCACAATAAAATCAGCAAGAAAACTGTTCGCCGCTTTCCATTCCGATGAGTCAATTACATATGCAGGAAGAGCCTTCAGTTCGTCTGCGAGAACAATATGCAGATTGTCCATGTTTAATTTTTTTAATATACAATGGTTGTTTTAATTGCTTGCATAACAAACACAAGCAAAAAGAGAGCACAGAAAAACACAAAAAAGCAACACAAAAAAAACAATTGCTCCCTCAAGGATTTGAACCTTGGTCTCGGCCGTTGGATGGCCATATCCTGAACCACTGGACGAAAGGAGCGTTTGTTATTCCAACAATTCAAGATGAATTCGATTACAATACCAAGAAGAAGAACGACAAAAAAAACAATTGCTCCCTCAAGGATTTGAACCTTGGTCTCAGCCGTTGCGTGGCTGTGTCCTAACCACTGGACGAAAGAAGCGTGTGTTATTGTCACCAAGAAGTGTGGCTAAACAGAGGCTTTGAGTGTCGAGTCGACATGACATCATTTGTGTACGACATTAATGATCAAAGTTGTTGATAAAAACCGAAAATAACAGTGTTAAGCAAACGTAACTATAGAATATGACAAAAGGAAAAAACCAAACCAAAAGTATGATACAGACCAAATAACCGATTGTCCAAGCAAGAGCGGGCCAGTTCAACTGAAGCCACGTTTTGTTTTTTATTTCATAAAGCATTTGTCCGCCTCCTAAACGAAGTAATTCGGGCCCGTACCGCAGATGCCATATCAAGTCTGTCAGAGTCACAACTGGAAATGACCATGTACTTTGTTTTGAGCCAGGGTCTGGCTGTCGTTTCACCATGAATATAAGATCATACGCTCCGGAAAAGCTTGTCAAAGGTACACCATCCATATGTGTATACAATACCTTGTTGCATGTGTCGTATTTTGCAGGATCAAAACCATAATCCCAAAGCGGTTCAAACAAAAAATGGTATGGCCATAAACCGGCTGCAAGCAATACCCGAAACATTCTCAGTACACTGGCGAACCAAATCCAACCAGCTTTGGCAATCTGACCATCTTCCCATTCGCGAAGCCGATGCCATCTTGTTAACGCGTCTACGAAAGGGTTAGGTTCGCGACACTTCAACAGAACAATCGTCATCTTTTTTTTCATCATACACACATAACAAAAACAAAAAAATTTGTTTCACATAGCCAAGAGACGCGTCTACACAAAACCCAACGATGAGTTTTCATCTCGAGAGCCATCGTTACCTCGAGTCACAGCGAGCGCTGTTTCTTCGTACACCCAAGCAAGAACAAGACAAAAAAGATGACGGCAAACCGATGATGGTCCATGTCATTGTCATCCTGGACATTTCCGGATCCATGGGTCATCATGTTGGACCCTTGGTCGACACAATCATACCCAATGCGCTCATAAAAGCCGGCTACAAAGAGTCGCAGTTGGTGACCATGATATTCTTTGAAACGGTATCAACCCTGGAAGTGAAAACGATTGCAGCGTGGAAAAAAACGCAAAAGATGTGCGCTGGATCTACGCGCATGAAGAACGTGTTTCCACTTATGAAGAAAGCGATTGAAGCGATTCCGGACGAGGCAAACGTGCAAATCATTGCCCTATCGGACGGTATTGTAGACGATGGCCTCGAAACACAAACCGCTGCAGCGGAAATGCAACGCTATTTGGTCCAACGCAAACTTCAAATTCACTCCCTCGCGACTCGGTATGCAAGTTCCAATGATGCCGTTCCCGACACACGTGCATTGGCGAGTGTATTGCAATTTTCAAACTTTAAACCGTCCACGTCGATTTTGGAAATTCCATATTTACAACAACACGAGAAAACAATTGATGTATTTGCCCAGAGCGTCAATCACATTGAATTTAATGCTGTGACGTACGAATTGCGAGTGTATTGTTCTGCTTCAGTTGAAACACAGCATGCCGGCGAAGTGAAAGATGTCAAACAACAAGGTAAACCCGTGGGTAAACATGATCGACAAGATCGAAAACCCAATCATGGGTTGTCTACTTCACCTGTCTTCAACCATTTGATGTCTTCCATGAAGGTGTTTGTGGACCAGACCGTGTGGTTGTTCTGCCCAGACGATGTGGTCAAAGACCTTACATTTACCGTTACGGTAAATGGAAAGCCAGTGCCAATCAAGTTTAACGAAGGGGAGCCGTTGACTGCGGCAAATTACACGACTCTTTTTGCAGTTCCAATTCATTTTTATTTGCAGCGACTTCGCGTATTAAAGGTGATTAACACAAAAGAGTCACAAGACGAAATTCGCTCGATTGTATTGTTTTTCGAAAGCTTGGAAAAATCGTTTCGAGAAAAAGGTGGTGTTGTATTGAAAGATCGCTTGAAATCCTTTATGAACGAGGCTTCGAAATTGAAACGTTCGATCGCGTTAGAAATGCGAGAAATCGCGAATGACAACAAAGTCAGTCGTTTGAACGCGCAACAGCAGGCGGATTATTTGCGTCAAATCGATGGATCTTCATTTTTAGCAAAAAATCTCGCAAAACGAGCAGAAACGTACATGCATCATCACGCAGAACAAAAAGAAGAAAAACAACAAAAAGAAGAAAAAGCACAACAAAACGAACCATTGGATTGGTTCGCAATGATTCGTCGCGAATTGAACACAATGGCAAAGCACATCCAGGAACTGAAAGACATCAACACAGACAGTCATGCCGTTTCGTTTTTCAGCCAATGTAGTACGTTGGATGGGTTACGATCCCTTGCGGAGATTGTCAACGACAACAAATTGAATGACATTGACGCTCAAGATTTACTAAAGTGCATTAACATTGTCGGAATTGCAACATCCGATGGTGTCGATGGTGATTATCCCGATCCGATGACCTATCGTGTTCGCACAATATGGCCAAACACTCACATTAGTGCAGCGGATTTGATGACGGTGAAATCCTCTCAGATGCATTTGCCCGTTGAGCAACGTCAAGTCTTAAATGTCCCTGGGCAAGAAAAAGGAACGGTGATCCAAAGTTGTGTTCCAATTTACGACGACCATCGCATAGCGACATTTATGCAAACCTATATGCCAAACACGCTGGAAATTTATGCCAGTATTTGCATGCGTGGTCTCATCGCACCAATCGTGCGTACCAATGCATATTTGATGGTGGCCGGCACGTGGAAGATGATAGAAGAATTGTACAAGGCCCCGACACAACTTAATATGAAATCATTTCGTACGTTGCTTTTATCGTTTGAACATGCCATTGGAAATCACTTTGATTATGTACAACCGATGCTTAATGCATTAGATCCGGCCAAGACAAAGGCGTCTTTGTATATTGGCAATAATGGAATTACCAATATGGTTGCTCCGCTGCTGAAACTGTATCGCAGCGTGCAACACAAAGAACGTTCTGAGACGGACGTGAGGCTTCTGATTCAGCAAGTGTTGCGCGCTTTGTTGAGTTTTGAAATGTATCAAACCGTACGCAAGCGCATGTATAAGTCCGACAATCCTGCTGTGTTCCCTATGCAAACGATGCGAGTTTTATTGTCCAATCTGGATCTGTCCAAACATGCTATTCCTGTCACCCCACTGTTTGAGGCCAATCCGGACAAGAAACTATTCGAAGGTAAGATCAATACTGATTTTGTGATTAACGAAGAAGCGTTAAAAACGTGGTGTTCGTATTCCAAGCATGCCGACTTCATGGTATTGCTACCGCATCTTATGAAACAGGTGGCATCCTCTTCGCTTGCCATTCATCTTCCTGAACAGGAGCTCAAGACATTTTGCGAGCGTGTCGCTTCGGATTTACCCAAGGCCCTCGATGACGAGACGTTGAAAACTGCGTACGGTATTAATTATAATTTTAACTTGTTCAAGTTTTTCACTTTAACACAATGTGTTCTGTACCATAGTATCGATCACCGCGTGTGCCACCAATCTAAAACAATGAAAATCATTGATCTGGCCGATTGTAAAGCAGCTGATGCGATGATACGTGAAACCGTACGAGGTTGGCGTCTGGCACATTATGACGAAGAATTACTCGTCAAAACCAAAAAAGAACAAGAGGAACTCAAACGTCGATGGATTTGTTCTGTGCGTGACGAAAAAGATATAAAAAATGTCATTCAGATGTTTCAACAGGGCATCGAATTCAAAGGTATTTCGTATAAGCCTGTCGCGTCCGAATTGGAAGAGCCCTTGTTTCATGCATTATGGGATGAGAAAAAGGACGACGTGGATATTCCGTATCGGTTTGAAAAATTGTGGATTTGGATGTTTGGAAAAGCGTATGGAGATGACAACACTATCGTATGGAATAACGGAAATCGTTTAAAAAAATGGACTTTAACACAAGAAGAAATGGCATCACGCTGCGCCCATACGGATTCTGTACTGATTCAGGAATTCATAAATGCGCAACGTATAAAAGCAAAACACGTGTATCGAAACCAAGTAAATCGACATACACACTCAAACAATAAACCATCTTATTTCGCGTTTGGTTATAACATGCTCGATGCATACTTTTCAAAGTGTACGCAGCATGAAGTGAATGAATATTATCGTATTCATACCAACTGCTGTGGGCAATGCGTGTAGGAGCGGCGAGCTGAAAACAGAATAACAAAAGTACCATGAAAACAAACAGAACACAAAAGTACGCGCTCACTATGCGACGTAAGAGTACCGACTCACTATGACTCACCACAAAGCGGGTTGTGAGTAAGTCGTGCCATTCATTCATATACGCAATGTTTGTTCTCTCATGCATGTGTGTTTGTATGTGTGTCTGTGTGTGTGATTCACAGAATGCTGCCCCATACCACCCGCGCACAACGTACGCGCAACTTCAATGCCTCCCGCATTATCGTCGATGAGTACAAGCGCCGTAAACGCGTTCGGCTGGGACGCGAAGTGCGCAATGCCAACAGCGGGCCGATGCGTCCGGTGCGCGTGACCTGCTTTGTGTTCGGTGAGTTGGTGTGCAAACACACGATTCGCATCAACCATCGCTCTCCGCTCACCGATCTGTTGGTGTTGGTGAAGCGCAACGCAAACGCCATCGTTCAGAGCAACCCCAACAAATTCCATCGTCTCCAAGGCACTAACATCGAGAATGTTATGATTCAGAAGGTGCGTTTCGGCAAAACCGACTATAGCGACCGAAAGCTGTGGCGCCGTCATATAGGCGTCATTGCGGCGGAGACGCACAGTGCGTCGATCTTGATTCGCATTTAATGAGACTCTTTGTGTTTTTTTTTTACTGTTTGTTGTTTGCAGTATTTGAATGTAAAGCAGCTTCTTGTGAGCAATTCGGTTGCCGTGGCGGAGATGAGCAATACGAGGCAACTATCATTGCCACTGGAAATGGCAACATAAAAAGAGATTGCGCTAACACCATCTGATTCTTTTTGTGATGTGCTGTTGCCCACTCTAGCAAACGCTGACATCGTTGAATTAATGAGAAATCGCGAGCGTCGCTCAGGCTTTCAATTGCGCTCGCAATATCCAAATCTTCATAATCACGCTGATAACGGCGGACCAACGCGCGCGTGATAAAACCATCTTCATGATGTTCAGACAGATGTTCACACAGATGTTCACGTACGTCTCGGGCGGTTTTAAAAAATGCGGTTTCGTTTTTGTTTATTTTTAGGAGATGCAACGGTGCCATTTGAATCATCACACCACAGGCGGTAGCATCTTGATGATCAAAGCCAAGGGACCAGAGCATCCTTTCAAACAGCGTCAATCCACTTCGACCTTTTAAGAATTGGAGTTCCCAATTAATGCAGCCGCCGAGAAGAAGAGCCGTTGCCAAAGCGGTTGTATTTTCTGCCACGCGATTGCACACAATGTATTCAAAGAACTGATTAAGGTCTAAGATTTGTTGCTTCTGCGTCATCATCGTTAAAACAACACGAACAATACGTGCAGCATCACCGACTTGCTCTTGGTGCTCCATATAACTGTAAACAAACAGTCCATGATACCGTTCAAGAAGAATTTTTCCTGTATTCCACCATCCGAATCCGAAGCGAGAACATAATTTGTTCTTAAGATTTTGCAAATGCTCACAATGTTTTATCTTATGTAAATGTTGGTGGGAAAGACAATGCCATGCGAATCCGCATGCCGTGCATGCGTTTGCATTTACCCGCGGGTTTAACGCGCTGCATTCCTCACAGGTTCCACGTAGAATGGCTTGCATGCACGCGATATGTTCCTCTTCCGTAACAGGTGTTGTCCTTTGTGCACATTCCGCCGGTGATATTGTGGGTTTGTGTTGCACCGTGTAACAGATCGCACCAAACGGTATTGAATGCAGCAGCCCAATTTGATCATCTCCGATACGCATACGCACCGAATCGTTTTCAAACCACAGTGCTACCCAATCGTTCGGTTGAAGACCAATTTCGGCGGCTTGTGTTTTGACGTTTGTCTCATATATGTCCTGTAGCTGTTGCACTTTTGCTTCACGATGCGCATGGGCTGTTTCAATGGCAATCATGGGCGGCAGTCTACGGAAAGCCGCGTCAAGCAAATCCTTCGCGTGCTTTTCAATGGACTTCATGGGCAACGTGTTGGTGTCGGTAACTTTACCATCAGCAGAAAGACGATCCATCGTTTACAGATTTGTTTGGCACTCCAGAAAAAAAAACAAACAAAAAAAACCAATGCACACCGTCACCGTCCACCACAACGACACGCAAGACGGTGATTCTCTTCTCTGTGATGAATCTTGCCTGCCAGAAGAAAAAGAAGAAAAAGAAGAAAAAGAAAAAGATAGTGTGACCAAAACAAAGGAAGACGACCAGCACGATGATGAAACCGAGGATTTGTCGATTCGGTTACAGCTGGAAACCAAATACCAAATTGAAAGCCTGCCAATTCAGCATCCCTTGTTACCCTACTACGCAGATTTACACTGGATTCTTATGCAAGTGTGTGAAAGTTTGTCGCCAGAACAGGCCGAAGACGAAAAATCAAGTCAGGACATGAACGCCATTCTACCAGATACTCAGCTGTCCGTAACCGTTTCTCAGGCCGCATGGACTTTGTTCGTTCGCTTCTGGTCCGCCGATGTACGTCATACTCGTCTTACGTCTTTAAACGCCGTTCCTTACTTGGCAATTGCTCTTCATTCCGCCATCGTTCAGCATGACACCCTCTCACGGTATGTGCAACAACTCTGTCCAAAACATGTCAAGCCCAGCAAAATGGCGTTTTACACGGTCGACGTCTGTAAGATTCTTTGTCAAGGTATGTACACGGCGATCGAAGCGAACAAGCAAACGCACAAAGAAACGGAAACGCAAATGGAAAAGCAAATGGAAAAGCACAATGCAAACCCAAACGCAAACATTAAAACAGAAAAGAATGAAAAGAATGAAAAGAACGTAGATCAAGCGTTCACAACCTGTTTTTACTCCACACTCGGTTGGTCTTTGTTTTCGTCACCGCCTTTAGCCGATTGGATCATCTGGTACTATAAAGACATGCGAACGAAATGCAACATTACAATGTGTAAAGACGACGTTCAATTGTGTCTTGACTTATCTACGCATTACAGCTCAAACATCATACAATTGCAATGGAAACCATCAGTATTGGCGTTTATTATTATCACATCATCGTTTTTCATGAACGATCAATATGATCGAGATTACGAAGCCGTAAATGTATACATGGATCGTATGATCGGTATTTTGCAGATTCCGGTCATGTTGTACCAGACGCAATCCGAAGACGTGATGTCGTGGCTTCTTTACTTAAAGGTTAATATACAAACGTGAATCGGGTGTATAACAATGAATTCGAGTTGTGGTTGCCAACGCGTTCTGAAACGCGTTGAATCGTTTTGTTTGTGTTGTTTGTCTTACCCCTCCTGTTCTTTTTGATGTTGATTTCGATTTCGATTTGGATTTTAATTGTTGGGACATCGCGGGTGGTTCCCAATACCATCTTGCTTTAGAACGACGCAAAAAGCGATGGAATGCCATTAAGACAATGTAGAGCACATCATCCGGCCACGAGAGCTGTAGTAGATACCGTTCGCCAAGGCTTGTCGCGAAATAAGCCGCAATGATGTCCACATCACCGGCTTGTCGTTTTAAAAGATTTTTATCATTTTTCAAAATATCAGTAAATAATTCTTGTACATAATTTGTCACCGTTTGTTCTTCCGCTGCCGTAAGATTTAAATCATCATCTTTTAGAATAGATTTGAAACGGATCATAAACATGTTTGTGAAATCCTTTGGTGTATAATCGTGTAATTCAACGGTAGTTAAAAAACGTCGTTCTAATCCATCATTCGATGTCAGCCAACATTTGATATTCGGAGCATATCCGGCAACGATCACGACAAGCAACCCTCGCAATTCCGCCAGCATGGCCACCATTTGCGTGATGGCTTCCATTCCAAATGGACTTGGTGTTTCTTTTGACGCAGGGATACGTCCTTCCAATTCCGCCAGAATTTCCGATGATGGTTTATCGCATTTGGAATTCGTTCGATAAATTTCGTCAATTAAGATCGTGGATTCTAACGAATCTAATAGTTTTTCTTCTGTTAATTTCGCTGTCCCACCGACATGATCCGAGATCAATGAGGTGGTTGTCACGTCGGAAAAGCGATCGGTCGCCATAACACCCATCTGGGCATACACAAATCCAATCACATTTGCGGCTTTTGTTTTACCAGAACCCGATTCACCTTCGATGATAATGTTGCTTCCAAGTTTCCAGCGAGAAACGGATGATCTCAACGCGTAAATGGTTCGCACCAAATCTAAGCGCAAGGATTTACGACTTTCACCCGTAAGCGTTCGAATGCCATGTTTGGGATTGTTGATGGCATCTAATAAACGTTGTTTGAGTTTTGTGGAATCAAACTTTTGAGTTTTCACTAATTTTTGATGTTTGTACAGCTCGATCACGTAGTTTTCCGTCGCATCGAATGAATTGCCGTGATCTGGCTCATTTTTCTGCAATTTGGCTTTGTCTTTTCGCTGTTCGTCGTCTTTGAACTTTTTTAAGATTTTGTCCACCGTTTCTTGGTTACCAGCTTTTCCGATCATGAGATCGGAATATTTGCCCAACTTCCACACACGCAATCGATTCAAATTTTGAATACAATCGTTTATAAATGTTTTGTCTTCTTTGATAACCGATTCAATCCAATCTTCATTTCGATTATTCTGTTCGTCTTCAGTTTTGTTTTTCAATTTGGAGAAGGTACGAAGTGATTCGTTTTCCGCCAAATATTTTTTTGTTACCGGAAAACGCCGAATGCTTCGTTGAGGATTCTCTGTTCTGGTCAAGAACGATTCACCACGTAGCAAAGTTTGATGTTGGGGTGTTGGTTTTGATTTCGTTTTTGATTTCGATTTCGATTTCGATTTGGAATTCAAAGCAGACAAAAGACGATCATTCAAATCCTCGTCGGCTTTCTCAGCGCTGTCAAGTATTGCTAAAAAATCAGCACTCGGTTGGTGAAGGGAAGCAGTTTCTGTCGTCTTGTCACTTTGACTGTTGCTTTTGCTTCTGCTTTTGCTTCTGCTTTTGCTTCTACTTTTGCTTTTGTTCTTGTCATTGCTCTCTTTCTTTTCTTCTTTTTCTTTTCGATCCTTCTTTTCTCTGTTTTTTAAAACCGGTTTTTGATAGCTGCATTTCAATTTATTTCCTTGTTCGAATTCTTTTTGTTGAACAATCTGTTGCCAATCGAATTTTTGCTCCTTGTTTATTGTCTTAAACAGTTCTGTTGCGATGCTTTTGCGCATGAGATCCCATTTTTTTTTATCCTTTTCCGGGACATTAGCGATCACGTCAAATGGAATTTTGCTCGGTTTTTGTCGCTTCGGCTCAAAGTGTCGCAATGCACCACTGACAATGTTTAAAAATGGTTGATGATTGGATTTCAACGTTTTGATCACAGCTTTCTCGTCTTGGTTCTTGTTTTGGAAGATGGAATAAAGCCAACACGTGAAATTTTGTATCAGCTGGTTTTTTTTCAACGCATCAGCGGGCATTCTGTTTTCTCTCAAATTTCTTCTTGAAAGGGCTTGTTACTTTAGAGTAAGAGAACACGAAAAAAATGCCGATTCGTGGCCGAATCCGGACGTTATCGAAATCCTCAAAGCAGTCAAAGCAACCGACTTCAGCATCCAAGTCAAAACCAACATCGTCGTCATCATTATCATCATCATCATCTTCCAAACACAAAAAGAAACGCCGTTCGTTTTCTTTTTCTGCTGAGAAGAAACAGTCTTTGCAAAAACGCGTTATTGCAAAACTCTTCAAACCCAATGGTGAACCGCAAAAAAAACCTGCCTCTCTTCCTTTACGACATACATCGAAACCGAAACCGAAACAGAAGCAAGATACCACTCTCATCAGTGTCAAGCAAGTTGAGCAAATTTCAAATCCAGTTGTTCATCCGCTTGCACAGCGATTGAAAATTGTATTGCGCCTTGAAAATCTTCAACGAGATATTATCAATTTGGTTCTTGAAGATGTCTTTGAACATTACAAAGAACGACCACAAAGTATCGAGAACAAACATGGCCTCACAGAAGAAGAAATTCTCAATGGTGATGGGTTATCGATGAAGGATGCTCAATCAATCGAAATGGACCAAGGGATTGTACAAGCGTGCCAAACGATTCAAGACACGATGCTGTTGTTTGCACAATGGAGCGACATTAATACGAAGTACTACGATGCCAAATTGCATAAGGAGCAAAGTTTGATCAAATTGTACGGGGAGAAACGAAACAAAAAGCACGATGAATTCACAAAGATTGAACTGTACAATACAACTTCTTTGAAAAAGCGGGCAAGCGCATTTTTTAATTTGTACAGCACAATTTGGTTTTATGATGAATGGTTTACTTTACAACAAGAACACGTTCAAACAAAAGGTACCTTTTCCGAACTGAAAGCCGAATGGGCGTCGTATTTGCAAGACGTAAAACAAAACGCCCTGCCCGATACAAAACGCTTTATTCCATATTTTGACAATTTTGCTCAGCAGTTTGCACTCCAAGAAACCCAAGGAAATGAAGAACGCATTGCCGAGCTGTTAAAACGATGGAATGCATTTATAGAATTGAGCGCAAGAACTCGTCGTGTCATGTTTTTGAATTCTGAACAGAAAAACAAAGCACAATTTGCTGTGGAACAGGCTGCGTTTTGCCTCCAAAACAAATTGAATTCTGACGAAAAACAACTCGATAATCAACAAGAAGAATTCGGGTCATGCTCATTTGATCCAGACAAAGTTCTGACCGAAGACCAATGTTTAGAAGTGATGAAACGAGTCAGTCCAAATGTATTCTCGTTGGCCGTGGGTGCTAATCGGAATACAGAGATTGAACATTCCTTCGAAACCGAATTGGGGCAATCCCCAACAAAAGGATTTCTAAAAGAGCCCATTGTAAAACGCTACTGGGAGCTCGCCCAAACGTCATTTGATGCGATAGATATTGCGGACGAGCAGGCATCGGACCGTGTTATTCTAGAATTGAAAAAGATTTTTGCCCAGGTGATCGCAATTGAAATGCCAAAAGGCGCGGCAGCATCCCTTATTCCGTTACCCTTGCAGACCATCAAAGAAGACAAGGAAAAAAAGAAAGAGAAACATGCTCTTGCACAGCTACGAAAAGAGAATGGGACGCTTGTGCAAAACGATTTGGATTTTGCGGACGCGACGGATCAATTGCGTTATCTTGCCGGTCAACGTGCCGTATTCTGTTTCCAAGGCTTTCCGCGTATCAGCTTTGCCGAAGCATGGCAGCTCTACCATTGTTGTCCAAATCCATCTGTCATCACAACGTATTTTCAGTACTTACAAGATATTTTGTCGGACACCAGTCGAACATTCAAATTGTCAGAAGGTGAATCGTACACTGATGAACAACTTACAAAGGCAGATAATTACATTGATAGCATGGCGGAAGCGTTTCGAAAACAAATTGTCACACGTCGTTCTACGGCAAGGAGACGCTTAAAGATTCAACAATACTTGCAACGCATCAACAAAGTGTTGACCAATTCCAGCATAGAACGCGTTGACAAGGTACAACAAATCAAGCTCCTTACAAAAGATCTTGCCAATGAATGTTTTTCCGTTGGCGAACAGGCTCCGCGACTCCTACCGAAAGCCGACGACAAAGCCTATCAAAAATACATGACAGACATTCCATTTCATTGGTTTCAAGAAGGCGCAAATAACACCTCGGCAGAGTTGCAACAGCAACTGCCTTTGATTTTTGAGTTGACAACACTCAATTACTTCTATCCTCCCTGGTTGCAAGACGCATTTAGTCAATATTTCGAGGCGTTATCTTCGGTCGAAGAGTCGAAAGGAAAGGAAAGGAGTGCAGAAGTGTTAAAACCTATTGTTTTGGCATTCTATGAAAACCCAAAATGGCTAAATATCATGCCGCAATTGCTGAGTTTGGACAACATCACCGGCATTCAATCCGCTCTTCGTTTCGGATTGGATGAAACACAAATTAATGCCGTAAAAGCTCTTGTTCATCGAATTCAGGAAAAGGGAATGAAACATGTGTATGAATCCGAATACCAGCGAATTCTTCAACGCAACAAGGAAAAAATGGAGTTAGGACTACAAAAAGAAAGCGATAAAGAAATTGATCGAAAGGCACTGGCTATTGTGGGAACCGACGAGGCAAGGGAAATGCTCGGCGAACAACGTACCAGGAAACAATTGAAACGCCAAGCAAAACAAGAACGAAACGCCGAGCATCTAGAGTCGGAATTTCTGGACGTCGCCGCAAAATTAAGCAAAGGAAAACTTTATGCGACTGTGATGCCACCTCAAAGTCAATCCATTCAGCAAGAACGAAAAGAACAGCGTCGACGCAAAGCAAAACAAGAGGAAGAAGAAAGTGAAGCCTTTCAAAGAGAAAATCGATTCAAAGAAGAACGAGATGTCATCCATACCAAAGCCGTTGCAAAATCGGAAGCGGTAATTCAAGATCGCACCAACGTATTGAAACAACGGAAAATTGAAGAAATGAAGAAACGATTGGCGTTACAAGCAAAAGTCCAGCAAGAACAACAAAAGGTAAAACGAGGAGGATTTACCCGTGGGTTGTCTTCTTCTTCTTCTTCTTCTTCCTTTTCTTCGTCTTCATCATCGTCTTCATTAACGACGCAACACAATGGACGCAAAAACATCCGACCCCATCACGGTGAAGGAACACTCCATTACAAAGGTAGTGTGCGGACGTCACGTAAATAGGACAAATGAATGACATGCAATCGAAAACAAAATCAGACAGACAATGAAAGAGCATCAAAAAGAACATATGATAAACCCGTGGGTAAACCCGTGGGTAAAGTTGCAAACCAATCATCGTCATTGCAAGGATCGATCATTAATAACTGTTTTGTTGAATGAGATGTTCTTTGTAGATTTGTAATTTTGCGTTTCTGACAGCAAAACTATCAATCTGAATCAGATGTGTTTCTACCGTACGACTGTAACAATTCGAGCTTTTTAGACAACACTTGAATATTTTTGCGGGCAAGGTTTAATTGGGCTTCATATCGCAAACGTTTTTCTTGTCGTTTTTGTTCACACTCGTCAAGAAAAAATTGCACCCCATCGGATATCAGGTATTGCCGAATCAGAACACCCAATCCTTTAACGGGAAACACGTTCTCAACAACAGAACACATTGTACGAAGTTCTTGTTCCAAAGCTTTTTGATAGGATTTCCACTTTGTGTTTGAAAATATATCCCGCACTCGCAAGGGTCTTGCCATGATGCCAGAATACGTGACCCGGACGTTTTTTTTCACCAAAATGTGTTCGAAAGCGATACCGGCATCATAATTGTAAGAGAAATCGAAATCGTGACTTAAAAAAAACGACTGATCACACAATGTTTGATATCCACCTTGGCAACATGCGTGAAAGGAAAGTGGTCTTCCCAGTTCAGTCGCTGAAAATATTTTTCCTACGATCAACCGTTTGGCATCCCCAACACTTCGTCCTTTGAGGTTGATTTGAACCTCCCTTACGGGTTCCGACAGCGCGTTAAACAGGGCGTTGTCTTTGATTGACCGGTCATCCGATACATTACAATTCGATGATGAAAACGAACTACATGAATCGGAAGATTTTGGTGACGAACACTTCGAACGAGCAGATTTTGGTGACGAACAAGGGGAGGATGGCATTGTATTACAGAAAAACAAAACAAAAAAACTGTCAAGTGCATTTTCAAAAAAAATGCAGGACTAAACTATGGGCTGTTTCAAGAACTGAAACGTGTGATTTTCAGCTTTTTTTCCTACGGACCAACTCCCTTCGGTTGCCTTATCCCAAAGATATATGTCATAGACAACATGTTCTTCCGCATTGCAATGCCACCATTCTATAGACGCATAGTCGGATGTTTCGTATGCAACCATGGAACGGATTAAATGTCCTGCCTCCTGTGCGTTTTTAACACCCGTGACTTGATATTTTATGCGCGTGTCAGGATCATCTTTATTAGAGCCAATATATTTAACGTGACGTTGATAATATCCGTTCCTTACCAATACATCAGACGACAAGGAACACATAGAAAATTGTTTGTTCAGTACATAACACTGAGGTGCTCTTTCTTTTGTTTCTTTTGTTTCTTTTATTTCTTTTGAATCGTTCCATTTTAAGGATATCGATGGCGTCACATCATCATCCGAAACGATTTGCAAACCCCCCGGTGGATGACAGCATCCCAGAGATTCTTTCCTGTCGGACATGACAAAAAAACAAAAAAACAAAGAACCGCTTTTTTTTGAACAACAACAACAACAACGAAAAAAAAAGAATGTCAGCGACACAAGACGATGAACAACTTCCATCACGCCCCTATAAAATATTGGCGGTATTTGGAACAACGGTTGGTATCGTTTTATTGTTTGTGCTGCCATGGATGATCGGAATCCCAATTCGGTGGATACGCCATCAAACGGACTATAGCATTACATTGTGCTGGCGCGATGGATTTGAGTTTTGTACTGCTTTATACGTCGGGTTCGCATTGCTTGGATTGTTGTGGTACGTAATAAATGAATATAGTCACGTGTGTAAAAACAAGTGTCGATCCTGCAAAGAACAGTGGAAGAGGCACGATTGCAAAAAATGTTTTAAGCGCGGATACGAAACGCTTAATCTCGACGATCAAGACAGTCCAAGTCAAAGCAGTTCAAATTCGGCGGATCATTTTTTACCAAGCGAAGCCTTTCGTCACAACGAATCTGAAATTCGAGTTTAAGACGCCAAAACAACAAAGCGTTCCAAGCCGTGTTGATATTGGTGGTACAGTTTTTTCAGTTCTCGATAGAGCAAAAGTTGGTGTTTCTCATCTGTTTTTTTACCTTTTGTCTGACTGTGTAAACCAACTCCGTAAACCCGCGGGTAAATCATAAATCGACTTTCTACAAAATGTTTTAAAAACCTTTGGTATGAAGAGGGGAAATCATCCAACGCTTGCCAGACGCGTGCTTTTGTTAAAAATGTTCGCGGCGTTGTCCACAGTGATAGCAAAATCCCGCCCCATGTTAAGTTGTTGAAACGTGATATGTTTTTGCTTTTGTTTTTCTTTTTTTCATCATCAAAATATTCCCGAATCCAATTGTCCACAAACGTTAATGTAGCGGGAAACTGCCCGATAATGACTCCAGGAGTGGTATTCGGTATTTCGCTTAGTCTTGTCAAATCGTACGTACGATTTTGAGCCGCTACATACAGGGCGGGAATTTGATGAATCATGATATAGGTGTCCAAGGTGTTATTCCATTGCTTCTGTTGTATGGGTTTTTGAAGAGACACACATTTTTTAGGAATTCCATTATATCGATGCATGAGTTCACAATCGGCAGACGCCGGTAACAAAATCTCCCAAAGCCGTTCTGAAAGAGAGGTGGCGCGTTTGTTTCGCAATGCAACATAATGATATTGTTCGTTTGTTTTATTCTCATTCTCATTCTCACGAGCTGATTTTTTGCCTTTGTACGGCACGGATACAAACTGCCACACTTTCATTGTGTTCCATTTGCTTGTTGGAAAAGGCTCAAGACCACAATTTCGAAACGTTCGTGCAATGGCTTGTGTCTCCATCGACATTGTACTGCTTACATCCAACAAAACCGTGTTGAAAGTGGTTAACAACGACAATCCAGTATTTGTGTTTCGACCTCCAATAAATCCACAGACATATTCTCCGTGCAAGTTTTGAGGAGCATTCCATAACTTTATCAATGCGGTCCGGATGTCATGAATGTCTTCCGGCGACATACTCTCAGCAATTTTGGCCGACGCAATCAACACGATCACTCGTTTGCGTTTCTTTTGTAACATGGAATCGATCCACGTTGGTTTTTCCTTTTGTACTTTTGCGCTTTCCAATGTCAACACTTCAAAATTTGAATCCTGAAAAAATTGTGTTAGGTTTTTCGCAAAACGATGATCCAAACTGACACTAAACGCAAACGTTTTCTCTTTTTGTTTGTAATTATGTTCAATAAGCGTTAACAAGGAGTCAATTTTCGGGTTTGGTTCGTTTTGATAAAATTTTGTCCCAAACGATGATAACACGCTCGATTTCAAGTCTTTTTTCCCATATGACAATTCGTGAATCGGTATATTGAAACGTTTCGCATCGGCTTGCATGGCTTGATGTAGATGTTGGTACTGGGTTTTGGCCATGGGAACAAACACAAGGCGAACATTTTTATCGGCGGGAAACGGAACACCAAATAATTTTGGATTCGTGACGTCGTGCATCTCATGTTTGCTCTCGTCCCACATGAACGCGCATGAATTACACCGTTTATCCACACGTCCAAATCGTGTGGGATCGTTACTCAACGTAACGTAAAACAACAGGCTCCCATAATTCCTTTGGAACTCGAGTACAGTACCGGATTTCCACGTTGGATTGCTGTTAACCACAGTATGACTGTTAATCACAGGATGACTGTTAAAATACAGAGTTTGAAAGTGCAAACTTTCCACTGTATTCACTATGTCATACAGTTCTGTTTTGTCTTTTTCTTTCTGCTCGTCTTTTGAAAGCGATCGTTTCCACAAGCCTTCGTATGCAATATAATGCTTCAATTTACGTTGTGAAGGAACAAGAAGATTCATAAGTTTGATGAGTGGTAAGGGACTTTCCACATCATTCGAAGTACCGCTCATGAGCAGAACTTTATTGTGGTGCAGGTCGAGTTGTGCAATATAATTTGCCCATGCCAGCACGGTTAAAGAATCGGAAACCGATCGACAGATTTCGCCTGCATTTGTAAGATAATGGGCTTCATCCACAATTAACAAGCCACCAGGGACAAGACCAATCTTGCGTTTTAATACCGCTTGTTTTTGTGCGGCCAAAATTGATTGCATATTGTTCCTCGCATTCTTTGGAAGGTTCTTAGGCAAGGTTTCAAACAAAACATAATCTGACGCTAAACGAACACGTCGTACCATGCTGGAGGGAAGCGCGACAAGAATTTTATGCAACAAGATATGATAAATCTGTTTGTTCTTTCCTCCTCGTGTTAAACTCCACAATTGAGATGTGTTTTCTTTTCGCTCTAATTTGATTTCGAAATCTTTCGATAACCATTTTTGCATTTCCAAAGCCCATGCTGCAAAGAGAACTTCCGACGGCAACAGCACCGTGACAAATCGAAATTGATCAATATGCAAGCGCACAGCCTGCAATGCCATCGCGGTTTTGCCGGAACCTGGTTCGAATGCCGCCAAAAATCCCGGATAGGGTGACTGGGGATGCAAGAGTGAAGGAATGACATATTGATACGATTGCAACACAATTTCGCCAGGGTGACATCGCGATGGACCCGAAACAACCGAATCCATGCGATACGATGGAAACATTTGGGCAATCTTGGAGGCAAAATCTAAACGAAACGGCTCCGGGAATGTGGAAGATTTGTTTGGCGTTTGTTTTTGTAAAAGAATCTCTCGTTTCATCTCGTTGTATCGTGACAACAAAACAGACATATTGACTGCATGTTGTTCGATTTCAACAACTCGTGCTTTATAAAATCCTTGAATTTTTTGCTGTTTATGTTTTAACGTTTCGATTGCCAATGCTTCGTGTACATTCCATTGCCGTTTCACGGCATCAATAAATCGTTTGACTTCATTCGTGTAAGCATCCATACGCGTCTCCGATGTTAAAAGAAGAGCGTTACGAACCTCGGTTTTTTGTTCGTTGTTTGCAACGCGCTTTTTGCGTAAGGATACAGATTGCCGCTTTCGAATGCCAAGGAAAGCCGCCACTTGTTTTCCGGTTGATTTAACTCGACTGAACCATTTTCGTTTGGATGGTTTGTATCCATCAAACGCATGTTCATATTCCGTCTGCAATGTTTGAATTTCATCTTTTAAGGCTTCGAGTTTTTGTTTCGATTGTTCTATCTGCTTCATGCTTGATTTCGAATCCTCAGAGAAAAATGATAATGCCTCGTTCACAAGTTTGTGAAGTTGTATCACAGGATAGTGAGCCTTTGTTATGGTTTGCGAAAGCTGATCCAGAATTGCGTTTAATGCTAAACGTTGTCTGTCCATATCGAGTTGCAACTCTCGCAACGATCTGTGTTGTCGTAACAATTCATGGTTCAATTTTGTAGTCACGACACGAATTGAAGTGTCTTTTGCATTGCGATATTCATCTTCTTTTAGAAGAGGTGGCGTCCAGAGAGACGCTAGAAACGCGTTTTGATTTGTCGTCATAAATAATTGATTAGAGACAACACACAACACACTACAACTTACCTTTTTTATTGTTTTAAATCCCTAATTCAAAAAAGAATGCAATAGCGCACTGGAGGTAAAAAAAGTTTCTCTCTTCTTTGTCTTGTCGAATTGATGACAAACGTTACTATCTGTGAAAGGCCGCGACTCCCAAGTGTTCAAAGTATTTATGATGCGTATACTGACGGACGATTTCAACCGACCCAACTTGGCAAGTCAGTCATTTTAAGCGCATTATCCAAAGCCATGGCAATGATACAAAAACATCTGGATGAAACGAACCATGATCGTAAGGATCAAAAAGAAGATCAAAAAGAAGATCAAAAAGAAGAAAACCGATGCACGTCTTTGGATATATATCCTGAAGGACGCATACATTATGCCTGTGGCGCCGCTTTTTTATTGATGTGTACGTATGCACGAAAACTGTACAAATTGTGTCGACGTCATCCGTTTGTCGTTGATGTTCTAATACGTGCGGCAGATCTATTGCATGTGGGAGATGCCTTACAACGTGTGAATGAACATCTGTGCATCTCGTTCGGCACTATCTGCTGGGATTTTCCCATGTTGGCTTTACGTCTATTGAAGCAACCGCGACAGTCCCAAATGTTTCCGAATGTGGTTCATCAACAATACCTTATTCCACATATGTCACACACACGCTTGTTTTCAATTATTAGCGTTTTAGCGTTTGATGGGAAGCAAAATCTTGCATTGGCAGCGGCTGTCACCATAGACGATCATATGGTGAAGGAAAAAGTGTTGGAACTATATGATTTGTGTGTGTACCCAAGGAAATGCACGATATCCGTCGTCGTTTCTCAGCTATTGGATCGCGCAAAAACAGATCCAGGAATTTTTTTTGTGTCGGACAAAACACAATCAAACATGCTAGATTCCACCAGACACCCCATGCACAGGATGTCACAATCATTACGTGCCACAATTACTGAGTTGCACGCAAAACATCTGATTTACAGAACAAACATCATACCGTCTCTTTTGACCGTGTTGCACATTTCAGGGATCTGTGCCATGGTGAAAGACTATTTGTTTCTTGTCGAAGAACATTTTAAAAAGAACGCAGCATCATAACACAACTGCAAGTGTCCTCTTTGCGCCTCTCTTATTTTCAAGAGAAAAAAAACAAGACAGATAAAACGATTATTTCACTAATAGGAATTTGTCAATAAAAGGCTTAATAAACGGCTTGGCGTCGACGCGGGTACGAACCCACTGCTCAAATTGGTGCTCACCCCATGTGGTTTGAACCTTTCGTGTATCAAACATGGTCTTTGTCGCCGATGTAAAAAGTGTGCGTTCTTCTTCTTTGACGTTCTCTTGAATTTCCGCTGGTTTAACCACAATACGTTCTGGTTTGACCATGAACATGTTGGTTGTGTTGATTTTCGGCCCGCACGGTTTTGGTTCCACACCCTTTGGCTCCAGACCATTAAAAATTTGGGCGGTCGGTTCGTAAAACAAACAGGTCGCTCCAGGTTTCAAACACAGAACCCGATGAGCGAGCAACTTTCGTGAAATGTTACCTTCACAGTTGCATGTGGAAGGATCATTGCTACGGCAATGGGCGAATGCGACTTCGACAAACAGATGATCCGCAGTTTTCGCCAACTGAAGAAAACGATCTTCAAAGAAATTTCCTTCATAAACGGTGATGGTGTTATGAAACAAACGCGATTTGACAATGATCACACGATTCTCCGTGTTGTCAAAATGAACAATGTCGTACAGGTGCTTATTGTGTAACCACAACCGATATACGGCATGATATGCGTTCCAAAAACGCCCAGGATGCAACTCAACTCCAGTGACAGACATATTCGGATGTTCCAAAAACAATTGCATGATCAAACGGCCGTGTCCGCAGCCCCAGTCCAGTAGATGGACCGGTTTCTTTTTGTCACCGACTGTCATAAAAGGTTCTGCAAAAATATTACGAATACCACTGGGCAAAATTTCTCCAAACACAAAATTGACTCCCGCAGGAGGTGCGCAGGGTATGTCATGGTACTCATGGTAGTTGTTTGAAGAAGATTCCTTGCGATCCCATGTCGTCTTAAAGTGACATTGGAGGGCGTTTTGTAACACGCTTGATGGAACTTCCTTGATCTTGTGAACGGAAAGATTCACGGGCTTCTTATTGGCAGATTCTCCCAGGTTGACGACAGGTGACGTTTGCAATGTTGACTCAATTTTTGCAGAGTCCCAATCGCACAGGGACTTGTAGACATGGTTTTGTGGATGCGCATAGGGAACGCTGGTACTAAAATCAGGTTCTTCTTTTACGTGCTTCTTTTGCATAGCAGCAGGTAACTGCAATGGAATGCATTTTTTGTGATCATCAGAGTGTATGGTGGTTGGGACGTTAATGGTAACAGCAGGCATCGACGCATCTGCCTTTGGTTTCGCAGTGAATTCGGTGTCAGGAGCTGCGGGATGAACTTCAAGAGGAACGGCTGCTGCCCCAGCAGCACCTGCGAGATTTGCATTGGGCGAAGACGACGCACCACAACCCATTGTTTTGCGTTTGCGTGCTTCACGCTTCTTGGCAGTACGAGCGTTGATCATGAACGCTGTTTGCTGCTCTTTCGTTAATCGGTACGAAGTTGTGAAAAGAAGAAACGTCCATAAACAAGATAACTTTAAGAGGCACCAAAAACGAGTAATTTTTAAGGCACCAAATATAGTTGATTTCACTTCGAAAGAATTGTTAAAAGATACCTGTGCATTTTCCTGATTCATGGTTGTGCAATGAAGTTTTTTCTCATCGATGTATGTCTTTTTTGTCTGTGTTTGTTTTTTATCGTCTCTCTCTCTCTCTTTCCTTTTCCAAGTAAAATGTTTGCTCAACCGCAGTGCTGCCAGCTTATCAACACATGGAAACATCTTCTGGTGTCCGAAAATGTTGAATTGGAACTCCGAACGTCTGTGTCGCAAGCGGATTTTGAATCCGTCCTAAAGCACCTCTCGGATGGCTACATTGCTTATGACGAACACAAACACGAACAAAAAAGTACATCCAAATGCATACGTCGACGCATGGATTGTATTTTTACCGACAAGTACTATTCGTCCGGATCCCATGACAAAAAACAAATTCGATCTCGCACATTTTCCAATCAACCAAATCAGGTAATCGAAACAATTGAAAAAGAACGAATCGCATTTCTTGATATTCTTGTTGTTCAGCGAGCCTACGATGTACGTTTGGCGTTGAAACGCGAATCTCCGGTCATGAAAAAAAAAGATGAAAAAGTAGGAGATATGGTGAACAACAAATTGCAAACACAACGAGACGTAAAACGCACTTCGTTTTACACAGACGACGATTTGCGAATTGATCTCTCTGTGATTCAACAACATGATTTTCTTGTTAACAATGGTATGACGCCGACAAAAACATACGAAATCGAAATCGAATGCCTAAAAGAGGCGTCACAGAGAGAAACGGAGCGTATATTCGCATCACTTCAATATTGGTCATTATACACCATGGATTGTCTCAAAAAAGACATCAAAATGCTATTTATACCTGTTGAATACAAATCGTTTACTACATTACAACACGATAAAAATGCCAAGGCAATTACGAGTTTTTGTGACTACGTGTGGCTGCTCAAAAATCGGTGTTAGCGGTTGTTTTTGTTTCGTTTGTTTCTTTTGTTTTTTGTTATTAAGCAAGCGAATTTTGATTTGTACAAGGAGAAAAAAAACAAACAAGACAAGTCGACATGAGAAATACAAAAAACAAAACAAAACAAACGGAGTCCTTTATTTTTTGGCATCTTTTTCTTTCTCTTTCTCTTTCTCTTGTTTCTTTTGCATCATTTGCTGTGATTTTGTAAGTGTCGGCTTCTCTTTGTCTTTCACTTTCTCATCTTGTTTTTCTTTTTCCTTTTCCTTCGTATCTACGACTTTGTCTTTGCTTTCTTTGTCTTTTTCTTTTGTTTCTTTTGTATCTTTCGTTTCTTTTTCTTTTGAGGCATCCTTTAACGGCTCTTTTGTGTCGTTGTTTATAACAGGCGTTTTGTTTTCCGTTTTAGTTTCATTTAAAGGAGCCGGTGCAGTCATGGATGAAACATCTTTAGTGTCGTTTTTAGCCGCGCTTACAAATGTGGGTAATTCTGGTTCTTTGTCGAGAGAACTTTCCGGAAGATATTCAGTATTTTCCGCACGCAAGCGGCTCAATTCCTCATCATCAAGTCCCGCGAATTCATTCTCGCGTCCAAAAGACAATTCTTTGTCATCAAGCACATGTAACTCAACCAAATGCGGCGTTAAACCACGTTTTTGTTGATCATCCTTTCCGTACAGAGTGCCAAATCCAAGTGTAAATGTTGCCACAACTTTATTTCCGCGTTTTAAATTAACAGCATGCATAGCTTTTCCGGCCTTGTCATAGCATCGAGACAATTGTTGTTTTTTGTCTTTCGAAAAATCTACAGCAATCTTGAACGTATCATCGAAACACGCAACGGAGGGTGGAATCGGTTTCTTCGCATATTTTTTCCGTTCCAGTGGATTTTTCGGCTGACCTTGCTCCAACAGGGGTACGTAGGTAGAACCAGTCAAAACAGTGTCGCGAGCCATCGATTCGACTTCTGATGAAGTGCTCAAATGTTTTTCAGCAGATTCACGAATCGTTTTGTCAAAATGACCATCAATTTCTTTAAACTTTTGTTTTTCTTTTGGATCCTTAACGGTAAGACGTATCGCGAGACCATTGTGCATCGTCGGAATCGGTTGTTTGTCAATGACTCCCACATATTTTGCACAAAACGTGCCGTAACCGTCATAGGCATGGCTGAACGTTGTGCTTTTGTTTAGCTCTTTGGGAACCGTCCATCTTGGTATACTCGATTTTGTGGTGTCGAATGACAACCAATCGATTGGTTTTTTTAATCCTTTGTTGTCTTTTTGTGTAATACGCGGCTTGTCTGACAAAGAAGTGTTTTTACGTGCCTTGTTGATTTTCGCCTCTTTTTCAGCCTGTTTGAGTTCACGATCGTCACCTTTTCTGTCGCGTTGTTCATCAGTGTGACCATCTTCATCTTCCTCTTCTACACGCGCACGTTTTCGGCTTTTCGCATCATCCGTTGATGGAAGACGACGCTTCACACCACTTTGACTCGGTGAAACAGCCTCATCACCATCATCAGATGTTGCATGAATAGGGATACCACGTTTTGACATTGATGTTTTGAAATGTGTGTGTGTTTTGGAATTGAAGAATGAGGCGATCTTTTGAAAAAAAAACGAATCAGTTTACAAAAAAAAGGCAGTTTACAATAAAAAGGTAAAAAAGCAAAAAAGCAAAACGATTTATGGACAGTATTGAAATGCATAACATCGATACATTCGTAAAGCTTTCCAGTCGTTGGCACTCACCTCAAGTGGTACGTCTCGATTCGTGTGATATGCAAAGATGGCTTGTTTCACGTCGTCAATGCCAAAATCCTGAATCCATTTGAGCGAATGTTTTTCACATTCTGAAAGTAGTTCCTGTTTGGTAATCACAAATTCTTGAACTGGTTCCATAATTCGCCCTTTGTATTTAAAATCGTAAGCCTGCTTGCTCCGTTTGTGATTCTTTTCTTCTTTTTCTTCTTTTCCTTGTTTTTCTTGTTCTCTGTCTTCAACGATATACACCGGTGAGAACCACATGTAAGGATGATCATCCAGACCTTTTTCAGGAATTTGCGTGGAGTCCAAGATGGTCACTAGTAAAAACCCTTTTGGTTCAAGAGATGTCGTGATAGTGTGAAAAATATTGGCAATGTGCGCATTATGCCCCCATAGATAATGCAAACCCAACTGGCAACACACAGTGTTGACTTTAGGAGTTATGGAAAGCCGATTACTGCGCAAATCGGAACACAGAAACGTCGGATCTTTTTCTGCACCAAGCGTTGATTTTAAATTGTTAGCGTCTTCCAGATACGTCGCTCGAGCAATGTTCAACTCTTCTTCTGCAGAATCTATCATAATGATTCGGTTCACTCGTTGATGATGATATTTAAATAAATCTTGCCCACGTCCACTGCAAAGATCGAGAACTGACGTATAATGTCGTATGTATTTTTCGATGAGAAAACGCTTCATCCAATTTAAAATTTTCCGTTGAATCGCTGTGCCCAAAATGTCATCTTGACGTTTTTGACTTTTGCTGTACGGTTTCCCCCTTTTTTTTGAATCATACACGCGTTGCTGCTGAAATGTTTTGTGCGAAGTATGTCGCGCACGCCGCAAAGGACGAGCAAAATTATAGACTCGGGTGGTGTTATTCTCATTATGAATTGGAACAGAACTCATACGAAGACTATTTTTTTTCTCACACGATGACATAATAAATACAAAAAGACCAAGTCAAAACGACAAAAAAAAAACAAGATTTACGACGACGTTGCATTGACTTCATCGGAATGTCGTCCGAGATCGTGTGCGTTGTTGTGTGTGAAGGATAAGGATAAAGAAGATGATGATGTGCCTGTCCCCGCTGGACAGGATGACAAAGAACCAGATGATGATGTGCCGGCTTGTTCCGTCGCTGACAGCAAAGAGAAATCACGCACAAACGATTTTGATCCATCAAATATCGAGTCACGAATCAGTTCCGGTTTCCCTTGTTTAACAGAATTAACATTATGTACAAAATCGGATAGTGCCGAACGCGTAAAAAGATTGCGAGCACTTTTGATTTCTTCGTATTTGGAAAAATAGGTTGCCAGCTCGTCCACACTCTCTAAAAGCTTAGAGGGAGGCGCAGAGGGCGGCGATCCGTGGTTTTGAATTTTTCGGAATGCTGCATGTGCAATGAATACATCTGCCCATAGTCCAGCGCGATAAACAAACCCATTTGGCTTGTCTTCACTCTCGGGACATATTTCGTGTGCTGACATGTCCAGTTGATGAACCACCTCCATTCTAAACATGTGAGATTTCATTGTAGACACTGAAGACCTGACTTGGCTTTGATCCAAGTTTCGATTTAACAATTTTGTAAGTTGGTTTAACGTGTTCATTTCCGACCGCAATATGCCATTAACCGAGGAGGATTCATCAGCCTGAACAGTCCCGTTTTTCTCTTTTTTCTCTTTTGCTTCTTTTTCTCCTTTAAGATCGTCTTTATCACCCCCTTCATCGAGAATACGAGACGCAATATCTTTTGCCGAAAGGTCATCGGTAAATGTTCCCGGCACATTAATGTTAACGCGGAACTTATACAACATTGGATTTAATGGGTCGGATTTACATATAAATTCTGTTTGTCTTTCTGCAGCGATGTCTTGTATGTAGGATGGTAACAAGACGATCATTCGAATTTCGATCCCTTGCTCTGAAACGAGAACATCAGAACAGCATTGTAATGTGTGGTAATTTGACTCTGGAATATGTTTTGAGACACCATGGAGAGAATATTCCGATGCTTTAACAGCGGCGGTGTTATCATTCGATGCTTTATACGAAGATGATTCAGCGTTCGTTGAATGTAATGATCCATCGTGGGGCAACATGGCATTCAAAGAAGTACCCATTATACTCGGTTGTGTTAGTGGTGCTTGTTGTGATGAATGTTGTTGTTGTTGTTGTTGTTGCCCCTGAAGAACGTATTGGTATGGATGAACGGGGGTTGAAACGGGATATCCATTGTATGACAATGATCCATACGATGGTTGAGCGTATGTTTGACCGTATGCATATTGAGGATACTGGTAGTAGCCACCACCATATAAATTATATCCAGCCGCGTGTCCAGAAAACTGAGCCGGAGTTGTGCCTGTCGCCAATGCGGCCGTCGTTACCGTTTTATTGTTGTGGTTGTTGTATTTTGAACCGGCTTTAATCGTTGGTTCGGATTCAAAAGAATGGCTGCGTTTGCGAGCAGGTGATTTCTTTTCACGACGCGATGTCCTTGAGTTCATAGCCATAAGACCTGTGCCATCGAGTACAATTTTTTGCCTGTGATACTCCAGCCATTTGCGCGGAATTTCAGAATCCACATTAATAATGTGTGCATTCACTGGATTGTTAAGGATTTGTTCGACCGCATCAGTCAAACCAACTCCATAATAGTGATGTTGTGCGTTCAGCATAATCTTTCGCAAAAAAATCGAATGGTCTCCATTTAATTGACCAGCAACTGTCACTTTACGTGATATTCCCATATTGGTTTCTCTCGTGAAAAATGCAAACAGACACGTCATCACGGCCGTAAGTGTTTTCACACAGAAGAACTCTTTTTTTTGGTCATTTTTCAGTTCATCTGTTGTAATGATGCCTTCGTATAACAATAATGATTTGATTACATGGACAGCAAGATGCTTTCCCAGCCGAAAATGTGTAGACAACAGACCTTGTGCATCGAGTTGCCCAGAATTGAACAAGAAGTTCAGGAACTCTGGAGCTGCCGCATTAATTGAAATTTGGCGACATCGATCATTAAATCGATCAAATGCCTGTTGCGACGGTTTCCAAAATTCAAAATAGCGCAAAGCACCCAATAAATAAATGGAAAAGCTTGACACAACGCATTTGCCATCGATCCCACTCACTGTCGCTGAAAAATTAGCAGCGATAATAGACAGTAATTTTGCTTTATGATCTGCAGACCCGGCGGAAATTGGAATGGAGCGCAAATTTTGAATAATCGTTTGCATTTGAAGAGCTTTTGCAGAATGTTCTTTGTCTTCAAGCACCCGCAAATTCAAAAATGGATTGGTGGCGGGAGAAAAACATTGTCTTTGACGTTTCTTAGAACTTAAAATCACCGATTGTTCTTGCTGTCGTTGTTCTTCTTGTGCTTGTTGTATCTGCTGTTGTGGTAAACCCGTGGGTAAACCCGTGGGTAAACCCGAAGCAGAAGCAGCAGCAGGAGAGATTAAAGCAGCAGCAGCAGCAGCAGCAGCGGCGGCATGCTTCGTCCCTTTGAGGATAGCTTGTTTCTGTTTTGCATTCTTCTCGTTTCGTAGTGTTCGTTTCTTACCGGAGTTCATTTTTCTGTTTTTTGGAGCTGGTTCATCATCTTCATATTCATCAGAGTCATCATTGTCTCGGTCGGATTCATCAGAATTATCCGGGTCCGTTTCTGTCGCGTCACTGTCATCTGGTATGAAATTGTCATCGGAAGAGTCATCATCGATATCAGCGCCATCGTGACGCTCTTTTCGCTTGCGTCCAGATGCCCGGTCTCGCTCTTTTTTCTCCTTGGCCTCTTTCACTCCAGCATCCAAAGCAGAAGATGCCGCTGATGCAGTCGGCAATCGAACACGGCGCAGTGGCGGTGCTGACATAGGAAGTTTTTTTTCTCCTGATACGCGCGCGCGGGTAAGAAAAAAAACTTTTTCACTCAAACAGTTTGTTTGGGGGTCGTCAACATATTGCAAACAGAAAGAAGAAAGCGATGGAGCCGTCATGCAAAGCCGAGAAAACACACGAGAAAACACAAGCAGAAGGAGAAGAAGGAGAAGAAAAGGGACCAGCCTTACGTTCAATGTCATCGTCCGCAACGATGTTTCCGCGAACAGGACTGTTTGCCGAAAACGATATTGCTATGCACACCCTGATCGGTTTTTGTAAGGGCGATTCAGATTCTGCTGTTCATTCTGATCCAAGCCCCGGTGAGTATCCATTTTTCAGCACATTGAATTGGCTTAAAATGCGTTTGCTCGACCTTCCTGTAAACGAAAGGACATTAAAATCCATCCAACAAGAATTTAGCGAATCCGCTCAATCACGACGTATCCCCATACCTCATTATGTTCTCGCTTTACCAAGCATTGTTACCCTGTTGAACGACATGGAACGCCACAATTTGTCTCGGAACATGGTGCTACAGTGTTGGGAATATACATATTCCCGGCTAATTGTTTACTATCACTTTCAAGGTTCGTTACAATGGATCGGTGGCGGGTGGTTATCATCATTGAATCATAGTTGCAACCCGAATGCATTTTTATTTTTTGCAAAAGTTCAAAACAATCACAAAAACAACAACAAAGATGCAAAGAACAACAATAATGCTGATGATGATGATTCTTCTCCTTCTTCTCCTTCTTCTCCTTCTTCCTCTTCTTCGTTCATCATGCATCTCACGTCCTTACAAGGGATTTGCAAAGGGACTCAAATTACCATCGATTACTTTGCGCATCTATCTGATTTCCGTCTCGCGGACTATAAAGAACGACGTCGCGTAATTCGTCAGTTTTACGGATTTGAATGTTGTTGCTCTCGTTGCATTGAAGAAAGCAGTTGTGATGTCGATCAAAATGAACAGAAACAGCAAAAAGAACAACAGAGCAAACAGAATAAACGCACCGAACAAAACGATAGAAAAGAACGTATCGATCTTGCCAATGCGATCATTAAGTGTCATGTTGAAAAATATATGCGTCTTTTTGCTGAAGCATCGAATATGTTTCACCGTTCTGCAAAACAAACTTCTATTGCCTGGTCCATGCATAAATCATTTGAAATTGATTGGATGTCAGAACAACATTTTCATGCCGCACGCAAACAAATGCAGCGGTGCATCCAGAATTCGGAAACTGGACTTCCCCGACTGAATCATTCAACGAAAATAGTGTTTCAGACCATGTGGAAAACTCGAAAATCCGATCGCGTTCAAAACATTTATCGCAAATTTCCATGGCGGAATTTTATTGAATTTCCCGAGTTTGAACTGGATGATATCGATACAAGGAAACGATTGATGTCGCAGTTCGCGTCGTGGTCAATTCATCAGCGATGGATTGCTTTGGTTCACTCGACAATGCCTTGTGCATTCTGTGGTTGTCGAAACGATGCTTTAATCAATTCAACGGACAGCCCTGAACTGTGCAAGATGTGTAAAGGTCGTGAATTTCCGAATCGTTCTGTCCTCACGTATATTTTGACACGCCAACTTATGGTCATGTGCTATCGAAAACAAAACGTCGAAGAAGCACGGGACGAATTGGACAAGCGGCTGCAAGGATTCTTGGAGGGAGCGCGCATACCAACAACGGACTTTGTCATGACCGTTTGTCAATCCATCCACGCTCATTTTCCTTTCGCAGTGTGTCTGAAAGATCACGGATTCATTGTCAATGCCGTTCTGTTATGGCCCAGGTTAGAAGAACTGAAAAAGAGCATAAAATTTCCCTATGTGCCATTGCATCGCATTTTTGCATGTCTTGCAGAATCTCCGTTTTTCAAACAGTTTATATAAAATGACTTTGTTTCTTATTATCAGGAATCTCGTTTGTTGTTGTGTTTGTTTTCTTTTTGTGTGAATAATAATAAAGAATAAGGCAGACGGTAGAAGGCAAGCCAAAGGAAAGTGTTCAAAAAAAAGAGACAAAAAACAACCCAAGCACAGTATGGGCCCTAAACTGCTGAAACCAGACCGTTTGTTACGTGAAATTGCCAATTATCACACGTCTCCGAGTCGTAAAGAAGACAACAAAAGACCCCGAAAGACCGAGGAGAAAAAACGGCGGGTTCCAAAAGCTGCATTGGCCAAAAAATTAGATGAGATCGTTGCAGAAAAACGATCCGCGTATAATGTGAAGGAAGACATCGAATATTTACCCGTGAACAAGCAAAATTCTCTGAAAGAGAATCCTTTTCCATGCTTACGTCAAAATCAAAAACAAAACCGATGTTACCAAATTGATGGTGCCGTATCCGCTGCAAAACAGTCGCACTTTGCCTTGTTTTGGCCGATGGGATATGGAAAAACATTAGGTGGCGTATTGTTAACAGAATGTGCGCTAGCTCAAGGCCGTGCTGAACCTGAACCCATCAAGCGATGGGTAGTCGTCATCACAAAACCGTCATTAATCGAAAATTTTAAAACGGGTTTGCGTCAATACGGCCACTCCGATGAGTACATTCGAAACAACTACATTTTCAAAGGGTTTGATAAGGCGCATCAAGAAATTGAAAACCAGGACAAAACATTATTCCGGCATATGCGAGACGGGATTTTATTGATTGACGAAGTGCATGAAATACGAAACGAACACGGTGTACGAACGGTCAACATTGAAGCGTTGGCCGCTATCGCGTGGAAAATTTTTGTCATGACTGGTACGCCACTTGTCAATGGACCACAGGATATTTATCCCATTTTGCAATTGTTTGCACTTGGTAACGACAAGCAATTGATACATTTAGAACAAGCTTTTCCGGCGGGAGCCGAGTCGTTGAAAACAGACTATCCGCGTTTAAGCAAAGAACAAAAACAGGCCATGAACGATATCATGATGAACAAAGTCAGTTTTATCGATCCCAAAGCTCCCCGAGACGGATTTCCAGAACGTTTAAAGATTAATGTTCTTTTACAAATGGAGCCTAATTTTCAAAAGAGATATCAACAGCTCGAAAAGGATTATATCAAAAAGGAAACAAAAACAGATATCAAGAATACATATCATCAATTCAAGTATGGAACATTTTCCGCGGAGTCGACGGCGTTTTACAATCAGTTGCGCACGGCTCTGGCGGACATTAACTCCAGGAACAATGCAAAAACTCGATTTGTGATTCATCGTATCAAAGAAAACATGGACCAGAAATTGACAACCACCGTGTTCCTGCCGTTTATCGATAAAGGCGTAAAAGTTTTACGAAAAGTATTGGAATGCAGCGCCATGCTCAACGAACAACGACCGATTCGTATCGCCGTGATAACTGGCGGTGAAACAGAAAAAGAAAAACAAACGGCGGTCAAAGCAATCAACGCGAGAGAAGTGGATGTTATGATTTTTTCGAGCGCCGGTGCAACAGGTATCGATTTGAAAGGCGTTTCCACCCACATCAACTGGGAACCGATTTGGAACGCTGCACTGGAAGAACAAGCCAACGCGCGCGTGATTCGTTTTCAAAGTCACGCTCATTTGCCCATTGAACAACGTATTGTCACCATCTATAATTTATATTATTGTAAAGAAGAAGATATGGAATCGTATGAAATGAAAATGAAGAACGATGCAAGCGTTGACGACGTGATTGTGTCTGGGTTTTCACAAAGCGCGGTTATTGTAGGGGACGAAGATGTCGGAAAAACATGCTATGATGAAAAGGCAAACAAATCCAAAGAAAATAAAGACAAGGCAAGAAGAGACGTAAAAAACAAACAAAAAAAACGCCGAGGCGGCGTCTTTTCTCCTTCCGCGTCAAAACAAAAACAACTCTCGCGGAGTCAGTCGGATTTGAGTCTACATTCGTTTACTTCTTCTTCATCGTCATCGTCTTCATCGTTGTCAAAATCAAAATCGAAATCAAAAGAGAAAGACAAAACGAAACAAACGTATTTGGCTTCGATTGATTTGCTTCTCTATGATTTTCAAGTGAAAAAGGCCGCATTGATCGAGCGGTTCACGGATGAATTTGTTAAACATTGGGCCGTTGAAAGTGATACGTCCGTATGCGCAAAGGAACGAATAGCACGTGAGACGATCTTGAACGGTTTGAATGTGCGGTCGAAATCCAAATCCAAATCCAAATCGCGATCCAAAAAATCCAAATCAAACCGTAAATAACGATAATAATACCGCGTGTATTCTCGTGTTGTAGATTTCCGCGCGCGCTAACAGGAATCCAACCATTTCCTTTATTAGTGCAAGAAATCATGCAAAAGAAAGAGACAGAGAGAGAGAGAGTAATTTTTTAAAGAGTTTGCAGCATCAGCGTCTTGTTATCATCAAAAGACTGATTTACATCTGGCCAGAGCAATTGATATGCAAACTTTGCTTTGGGTAGGCCAAAATGACTCGCTTGACTGGAACCCATGTGTTGCTCAATGTAGTTGACGGTCTCGTCTTTAGTTTTGTTTTTGTCCTGGGTGTCGTCTTTCTTGTTATTCTTGTCATCCGTACAATTGCCGTTATGCCGAACGATCTTCAACGGTACACTGGCCACATCGTGCACTAAGAAACCCGTCTTGAGCTCAGCAAACTTCAACGTCCCGCTCGTGATTTGTTCTGCCATTGCCATAAGGATTTGATAAGATGATTGTCGATCGGGTAAACCAACAATCACAAACTCACCTGCATCATCGCTCGGACACAGACGGGTCATGCCAATCGTGAAGACATAGGGCATCTTAGCTCCAATAATCGGGCGAATAATAGGAATGCCTTGTTTCATCGCTTTTTCAAAGACGTCGTTCTCCAACTTGAGAGCATCCGCCTTTGACATGGTGCAGTGTGGGCACTGTTGTTGGTCATCAGCAGTGCATTGAGAGTCGGGTGCTTCCATTGCCATGTTCGGCGCTGTCAAAAGACAACTTTTTTTTGTCTTTTGAAACACAAATGAAAACGTAATATCTCTCTCTCCGAACCTCGCAAAATACTCCTTTATCACCTTTATTAACAACAAGCGGATGATGACAAGGAAGACGAAGACAGGTGTTTTTATGCTCTGTTATGCGTTGTTATGCGTTTTCATGCGGATTGTTCGGGGCAGCAGCAGCAGCAGCTGCAGCAGCAGATGCGGGCCGAGCACACGTCCGACGCCACATTTGATGATCTCTGTAAAGTCGCACAATCGTGGACACGCACGCGGTCACGGCGGCGACACAAAGAACTTCGGCATGTGAAGCGTGATTCTCCAAGGTCGGCAAAGGGCCCTCAAGACCAATAAATTTATGGTGCTTTTGACACGCGGCAACGAGGTGTTTGTGGTCGATACTGCAAAGAACAACCGCTTGGCCAATCGCGACGGAAATCGTGATAGTGGGCGCAACAAGACTGCGCATGATGGTATCGGGCTCCGCAGCGATTGCCTTCATACGCGCGACGATCGTGTCCTTGCTCTTCAAGTCCCTCTCCTTGCTCTTCACAAAAAGAGAAGCTTGTGTGGTCAGCTGCATCCGATACAACAACACAGCTGTCGCCAACTCGTTGACCGACTGACACGCCCACCTTACGACCGGAGGCGTTGTTTCGCCGCCATCATAAACCCACGGTTTCACCGATCCAATGAAGATCCAGCGATGACGCGTTATGGCAGGTTCATCATACGGATCAATGTCGGCCATTGTGCACTGTCCATCCGCGACGATGATGGGCAGAAGCCCGTGCCACTTACGGCGCCAGTTCGTCGCGTGCGCAACGGCCTCCGATTCTGTGACGAGCACATAGCAGTGCTGATTGTTGTGGGCCTCCAGAGCACGTACGTATGCTTCGTTCATGCCATCGACTACGACGCTGGATTCAATGAGTATACGTACAACTCCATGTCCACACAGCACATTAGTGCTGACTCGCCCGCGCTGACGCGCCGTTAGACGGTCAGGTGAGTAAAACCCGACCCTGATATGCACCGGACGGCACCAGTCACCAAGATGAGTCGAAACTTCTCCACATTTAACTTGGTAATGGAGTCGCCGGTTCGCGGCAGGCCGTTCGAGTAACGTCAGAAAGTCAGACGCCTCGTAAAAGTTCATCATGTGACCGGGGTCTTGGATGATGGCGGATTTGAGAGGATCGTCTTCACTGCACTTGATAGTGAACGTGAACGACATCGGAATGCAGTCAAATGCAACAGCATCTCGCTCCAACATCGGCTTCGCACGTCGCGTGATGGTGAACTTATCGCTGATGCTTGACGCGAGACAAGGGGGATAAAGTGATGGCGCATCGGCCGATTTACTCTGCGGCTCAACAGGAGTGAGGTTCCAGACCTCAAAGTTCGCCGTCTTACCGTCCACTGTAAAATTGACGGTCGGGCGATGGCCCTTTTCGGTGCTTCGCGGTCGTACCGGATACCACCACGTCGTCTTGTCGATTCCGGATTTGCCGTTTGAAACCGCCAATTGTGCTTTAGAATTCACCGATCGTGGTGGGGGCGGCACCGGCGGCGCCGGCGCGAGCGGCAAGAGAGCCGGTGCAGATGGTACGATGATGTGCGCGTCAGAAGCTGCTGTTGCAGCCGCTGCTGCTGCTCGTGGTGGTGGCGGCACAGGCGCAAGCGGCGGGAGAGCCGGAGATCCTACTGATGCTGCCGCTGCGGCCGACGCAGCAGCCGCTAGTGCTTGAGCCCGCTCAAACACAGGCGCGACAGCAACTTTCGCGTCGTCGTTTTCGACGCGTTTGCGCTTTCCGCCGACCGCGGTGGCTTTTGATGATGCAGACTGAATCGATACGACTAATGATGCCGCCGCATCGTCGGACAGCTGAGGCTGAGGTTGATCCACCGGGCGTGATGGAACGTCGGAAGCAACAGCGGAAGCGGCGGCTGCCGCCGCCGGGCGCGAGGGAGCTTCGGAGGCGGCAGACCGGCCTGAGCTCGCTACGCGTTTCGATGGACGCGGGTTGCTGTCGGGTGCGTCAACGGAACCGGCTCCCGCTCCGGTACCCGCTCCGCTAACGGCGTTCGAGTGAGGAGCCGGTCGTTCCATCAGCGCGTCGACGCGAGTGCGCCACAGTTCGCGCAAGTTTTCGTGGTTTTGGATGTATTCATCGAACGCCGCAATCTGTGCCGGCGGTGGCTTACCGATCCGTGGCTTAGGGAAAGCCGACAAAATGTGAAGCGCGTCGGACAGGGTCAACGAGTTTGCGATCTCCTTGGGCCGGAGCTGTCGAACGACCTTGCCGTTCTGAATGTCGCACACTGTTTTCGCGGCGTTGAAGACGTCGGAGCGCAGGTCAGAGCGCGCGTGGTTGATCACCACGTTGCGCGGTTTCACCGATGAAGCCATCTAGACACAGGCACCCACACACACACGCAGAGGGTGAGTAGATGTCAAGACTGTGTGAAAATGAAGACGACCAGAATTTAGATGAGATTGCACAAAAATTTTCTGCCAAAAAGAGTGTGGAACCGGAAAATTTTGTTGCAAAGTTCTTTTGTGCGTGTGCAACATATACCTTCTTGCGTTTCTTTGTTTTATGTTTTATATTTTCTCATTCGCAGATGTCGTCGAAACGGCCGGCTGCTGCCGCAGCTGCTGGTGCGGGTCTTCCCGCTTATGCGGCTGCTGGTGTGGGTCTTCCCGCTCATGCGGCTGCTGGTGTTAGTCCTGCTCATGCGGGTGCTGGTCATTCGCATGCTGGACATCGCATGTCGCTCAAAGAGCGTCTGCGCGAGCTGCGACTGCCGTCCATCAAGGATCTGTCATACGAAGCGATTTCGGATTCGCATTCCGATATGGATGGAGGCGACGTCAAAGAGCGTTTGGGGGATCAGGTGTCGAATGGCAACGCCAGCCAAACTGAGGTGCTGAGTCATGTGTACCTGCCGCGTCGTGATCTGTTGGTATTGTGTATCACTGGATTGCCAGCCGATCTGTGTCACGAAATCATGCAATATCACGCTTTCGATCCGTCGAAAGCGTTCACTGACATGATGGTGCTGGATCAAAGCGCATGGGTAGGCCGCGTGCGCGGCGATGCCCCCATGCAAAATGAGGCGTTTAAAGTCGCCCTCAAGGAGGCCCGTCCAGAAGTCGATGCCTTCTTCGCGCAATCGAAGGATTTGCACAGATTCGCTGGATTGTATGTGCGGGAGCTCAGTGAGTTGTCAGACCCGCTCACGAACCCGAATCACTATCACTGGTCTCCCAAAATCAGCAAGCTGATGAAACAGCTGGTCATTCGGGCCACTCAAGAGCTTTCGGACGCCAAACCCAAACTGATGGTCACTCTGAAGTGCGACGATGAGGAAGTCATCATCCGCTTGGATGATCTGCATTATGCGCCGTGGCACATCATCTTTAAAATCGACGTGTCTTCGATGTTGAAAGCTGCTGTTGGTCAATCGGATGGTCAACCGGATCGTCAGTATTCGTGCAAGGTGGATGGTCATCGTGTATTTCATGCTGTCAAATCGAACGACGTGCGGTTCAAAAGCAATTTTCGGCTGACGCCGTGTGGTCACGACTCGAACAACTCGAACATCTTCCTCCTGAAGATCAGCTCAACATCGATTCGTCGCGCTAAAGAAGGCGTTTACTACGGCGAATTCGCGTTTAAGGTGGAAGTTCCTGTGGTGGTATCCGCAAAGCCGACGCTGGTTCCAGCCTGCTTCGTCCCGAAATGGTATGAGCCCATTCCCATTCCCGCACGGCGTCAACCGCCCGATGCGGCAGAAGTCTACGCACCTGCCGTTCACTCGTTCGTCGCAGCACCCGCATGCGATGCACTTTCAAATGCAAATGTGGAGGGTGCTGCTCTCGACTCTCACGTCGGCCAGTCCCAAAGCGACAAGTCGCAGGTCGGCCAGAAGCGAACGGCGCGGCGTAACATGGCTTCCAAACCGAAGCGTCAGCGCACCAAATAAACGGTCAACTTGTTGTTCTGCAAGCCGTAGTGCGTCGCTTGGTTTTGCTCATCAAATGTTTCTGCTACGGCAAACACAGCTTCATCCCGACCGCGCGGACTCCCATCTGCAATTGGCACCTGTTGTCCGACTTCACGTCCGTCATGTACTCCTGTTTGACCTTTATCCTCGCCGATCAATCCGGCATTTTGCCGGCCGCTGCTCCGTTGTCGCATGATCTGTGTATGCAGATGGCTTCGTCCTTGGATGCTCTGGCAACGGCGGCCGCATCAGCAGCCGCAGTCGTAGTCGCAACAGTAAAGCGTTTCGACTTCGAAAAAAAACTCTACGCTACGCGGTAAGACTTACTTCTCTTGGTCCAACACTTGGTCCAACTCAGCAAACATGGCCTTGTCAGCGTCGACCTCGCGCATCATCTCCACAGCGAGTTGAGGGCGGTACAGATCACCGGGGCGATACGCCTCCCAGCGGGTGCGCAGTCCGTTCCAGGCGATTCGGCGCTGGTTGTATCGCTGAGCCATATAGTCCCCACGTTTGTAGAACGTGCCGTAGTACGCGGATCCAGCCGCCGCTGCTGGAAGCGAAAGCAGGGCCGGTACAAACGGGCGAATGAACGACGCAGTTGTAGCGTAACGACGGCGGTATGCAGCGCCACCTACCGCAAGGACGGCAGGGGTTGCACTCGACACGGCGTACTTGTGTTTGGCGGCCGCGACGGCGTCGTCGAATGAGCGACTGTTCCACGTCTGCAGCGTTTTGTTCACCATATCAACGCACGAGTCGTCTTCCGGATTCGTCAGAAGCATCGGATGCACCGCCAGCGTAGGCGCGGCGAAGGGTTTACCCACGGGTTTACTTGACGTAAGTCCCATTGTCTGTCGCTGACAAACCAACGCAGGCACAGGAAGTCAACAGTAAGTCAGTCAACAGCAAGTCAACACGTGTGTTGGTATGATGACAACTTCTTCTTGTGACAACAGAGAGAGAGAGAGTACAGACCTACTTAAACAAAGTGGCACGCATTGCGGCTTCTTGTTCCTTTTTGCTGCGATGCGTGCTTTTTGTTGTTGCCCGAGTGGTGTCGGTGCTAAATTGCCGAGCAGGCGCATTGTCGTGAGGGCGCACGTGTCGGGTTTCCACAGAAGTGGGGGCTTTGCAGTCGTCTTGGGTTAACCCTTGGGCTGATCCAAGACCCGGATTGAGCTTTCGGCGGAGTTGCGACAACTCAGGCGTGAGTCGAATCAGGCAGGATTGGCGAAGCATTGCACAGTGAGCACAATCGATCGCGTGGTCTTTGTTGCGAGTCAGCTGTTGGGACACGCCCGGGAATAAGAACCACACCCATTTGAAAGCAGCTTCGGCATTCCAGATAGCAAGGGTGTGAATGATGCCAAATAGGGCACCACACAACAGCGACTCTTCCGCCGGCTGCATGTGCGTTTTGCGCGCCCTATCGACGTCATCGACGCCTTGTGGCATCTGATTCCATTTGCGTTTGTTCAACTTATCCGGCATCATGATCATGAGATGTTGCAAACGCAAAACGACCGCGATATGAGTGAGCATGCGGTCGCTGGTCTCATGCTTAACGTCACGTCCTTGCAGTTGACCTGCGCGCTGAATGAAATCGAACAGTTTCGCGCGTCCCGCTTTGGCTCGTTCCTTAGGGCCCG